>Ga0302209_10000017_pt1 | contig 108058 bp, 82 predicted proteins | sample II_Fen_E3_1_FD_194574 | JGI IMG/M metagenome (GOLD analysis project Ga0302209, IMG submission 194574) | Peat permafrost microbial communities from Stordalen Mire near Abisko, Sweden - II_Fen_E3_1 | ecosystem: Environmental > Terrestrial > Soil > Wetlands > Permafrost | place: Sweden: Abisko...
AATGAATCCCACCCTTCTACATCATTAGCGGTAGTATCAACTGTGAGAATAACCGATCCTTTTTTCAGGACTTCTTGAAATAGTTGTTCCAATTCTTTTAATAGATTCTCTGTATCCATTTTATTAATTATTTAGTCTGTTCTTAAATGCACTAATACGCAAAATATTGTTTCCAGTACTCCTAATTTTCATTTTATTCCGATCAAAATAATAAATATTATTCCAAGAAAAATACATAAGATGATAAAGAAATAGTTGAATTAGGCAACACTCATTCTGTATTAGATTTTTCTTATATTGATTTTCATAACCTCTCCCCCTTACACTTTCACTGAATATTACACTATTTCTATGCAAAAAAAGCATCATTTCATCTGCATTAGGGTTGAATTTCTAATAATCAGGGCAAAGGTATTATTTTTTTTATAGTTACAAATCCATTTTATTAATTTTAACGAAGCGGGTTGCAATTATTTATAATTGCTTCATCTCGCATTCCCTATTCGACTATTTCGTAAGACAAAAGGCAAATGTGGATCTATAAAATCTTTACGCGACCCTAACTTGAGAGCTAAAGCGGAGGGACTATATTGTTATCTATCATTTACGATTGTGTTTTCATACGCCAAGATATACGACTAATATTGCTACTGATTTCTGTGCGATGACTATTAGTTTTGAAATCCGTTTATCATTTAGTTTATTACTGCTACTTTTCTAAAGATCTTCAATCGGATACAAAAATGCCTGCAAAAGAGCACACAATTTGGTACGTGCTCTTTTGCAGGCGACATTTAATTTGCTTATCTTCTATATCTATTTTTTCATAAGCATAAAAGTGTTTTCATCACTTACTAATTCCTGTAATTTGGAAATGAAAATCATAGCCTCAATTGGCGTAGAACGAGACAGATCATACGAGCGGATAATTTTTGACAAATCCGACTCTTTGACCGGTTCCACTTGTTCCGGCACTACTTTCTTTTTCTTTTCCGGTTCCACCAATTCGATTCCTTCCGAGGTACAATCTATTCCGGTAAATTCTATCCAATCGTCTGTTTGTGATAAGATCTGTCCACCGGCTGCTTTAATGCACACAATTACCGATTGCAAGTTGTCTTCCGGGAAACCTGCAGTTATCATTTCCAATCCGCTTCTTCGCACCTTCTTCCTTACACGATACTTCATCACTCGTGCCAAAGCGTAAGCACCCGCATTGTATGCATGAAAAAAGTAGCCTATTTTCATTAGGCACAACACTTCATTTTTGCTTTCTTCCTGTTTCTTGATCAATTCTTGTTCTTTGATCGTTTGATCATTCATTTTTGCCATGATTTTCTCTTATTATTTATAATTACTTTTAAATCATTTTTATTGGTCTTTTACACAACGAACTGCAAAGCCGGCAGAAGCATCATTCCCGGCATATCCAGAGTCCATATTATTCCCAAAATTTATATGAATAGCATAAGGATGTGATGTATTTTGAGACAACGATGCTGTCCAAACATAAATACCATCTCCCGTACGAATATAACTAGTTGTACCTGTATGTACAGACCAACCTAACACACCTTGAGCTGGATAGTAGCCACTAGTACCATTGTTCCAACTTCCCATAGCATAATTACTAACATTATGAGCAGGAGAATTAACCCAAGAACTCCAAGGAGAAACAAACGAGCTACTACTCTTTTTACCTGAAGGAACACGCCATCCATAAGGACAAGGATCATACACAGATTTCTGTTGATTATACTCTCCACCCCATGAATTCATCCCTCCTACTTCACTATAAGCAGCAACTTGTGTTGCCTTACTTCCTGTCCAATTAGAAAAAAACAATAAAGGATATTTTATAGAATATAACAATTGATCTACATACAATATAGGTTGAGAGCTCGCATCAGTACGTTTTATATAAGAGCAATTAGGAATTAAATTAGTGTTTAAATTATCCTTAGAATAATCTGGCATATTAAAACCATAAATAGGTATTTCTCCCCCTGTGCTCACAGTCGTCCAGTCGTCAAGAGAACTTGTAATAATAGACGTATTACATTGTGGAAAAGGATCTTTTCGTCCCCATTCATAAAAGAGCCCACCACATTTATCAAAAGAGTTTCCAGCAACTCCTGTTGCCGTTGCTTGTGCTCCTAAATTACGATCCATCCAAACAAAACCATTTATTGTTTCATTTGTTGTATTCGGATTATAACTTGTCACCCAAATATGCCAGCTCCAGGCTATATTACCGGAAGAATCTTTTACATATATTACAGCATTACCACTTGCAGTTCCAGAAGTAACAATTATCCGCCCATTAGCCACATCTGCTATAATAGAAGCTACCGCACCGGAAGAAGATAGAACATTTGAATTATCTGTCCAAAGTAACCCACACGTCCATCCACTTGTAGTGCTGGATAAACGAGTGGTACCGTCTTCGTTTGCCCTTGATACCGGAATACCTATTGAATTTCCTCCCGGGTTTAAAATATAACAATTGGATGCTGTTTGATTAGTCGCACTTATATTGCTTATCGTAACACGAGTATCGGCTCCTCCATAAAGATTGTTTAATGTAATATTATAGGTATAACTGTAATTTCGATATACGTTATAGTCGGAAGAGTTGTCACTCCCCAAATATATTTTGTAGGTTGACGTGTACGATGAATTATATCCTTTGGCTGTTATCAGTATGTAGCTAGCATTACTGGGAGCACTCTGGGTTTTATAGATTTGATCAGTATGTGTCACAGTCCCTTGTGGATTCCCATACATGTAGCATTTCACTCCACTTATGCTCGATGCCGTCACTGCTGTTTTATTTCCCCAAGTAATCCCGGCAACAGTATCCCGGTTTAGATAAGCAGAGGTTGCCACATTGCAAAATTGATAACCCGTAATGGTTATTCCGGTGGCAGCTGTCACATTCAGCGTCACTTTGGCAAACATGCGGGTTAGCTTTAAACCACCGATAGTCACGCTACTTTGACTCACACTTTGTCCTGATAAAGAGCCACACATCAATGGAGAAGTGTTGACATCCACTGTTGTGAGCATTTTTTTGAACTGTGTCAATGTTCCTACACCTTGGAAAAAGGCTGAATTGCCTGTATTGGCTACTGCATAAATCGTATAATTTGTTCCCTGACGGGTGGCAATGCTCACGGTGGTATCTGTAGTTGACGAATATTTAGTGCCCACTACCTTACCGCTGGAATTGAAAACCAGGATATACAGATTGCTCACTTTGCTTTCCGTCGACGATGAAGTGCGTGTCACTTGAGTCGCATCACTTGGACGAACGGTCAAGCGGATAATGGCTGTTCCATCTGAATCCCCGCCACCACTGCCATTTGAGTCCTCGGTGCACGAAAAAAGGAAGAGAGGCAATAAGAGTAAAATCCATTTACCTATCTTGTTTATATATATTATATCTTTAATTTCTATCTTCATAAAAAACATTCCTGTTTCACTTGTTTATTTTTGAAAAATCAATTCCCCGCATCACTGCGGAGGATTGACGAACAATTTCTATTGTTAAATACATTTTTACAATAGTTCTATAAGCAATTATAAATATAAATCAAGTTTCTTTCTCCATTATCTATCGAGGATCCCTTACGAATCACTCGTTTTTTGCTACGGGCATTTATCCAACCACCCGGTATATTGTTCTTTGCTGCCATCTTTTCAGCATTCTCTTTATTCATCCTTAATTTATTTTTTAGTAATTGTTATTGCCGGTTTCCGCGGGGACTGGCATCCCCACGGGAATCCGACAAATAACAATACAAGAATCAAATGTATGAGATCAACTCTCATTTCTTTATCCGTTGTAAAACGTTTCTTATTCAATAGATCACCGTACTTTGCTGGTAATCATTCCACGACATCACTTGCAATGTGAAATCAAGCTTTTGTACATCAATTACAAATACCTTATCATCCTCAGCTGCCAACGTTACTTTATTGCCGTCGGCATCCGTTGAAGTCTGCCACAACAAAGCGCCGTCCTTATAAATCTGCACCGTCACATACTCATCCGTTTTCGTTGGCAAGGTATTCACCGCCTCTGTCGTATAACCATCGTCTGCATCGAATGTTCCGTTTGGACTATATGTGACCGAATCACCGGTAACTGTCCCGTCAAAGGTGAGGGCATCACGAAAACCCTGTAACACGATTTGGTACTTGCCGTTGCTGAATTGTGCCTGCAAATGTTTGGCTACCACATGCACCCGTGCATGCTGGTTGTACATCGGCAGCAAAGCCGTGGTCGTACTGCCTGAAGCAGTTGATGCATAATCAAAACGGCCGTAAAACAAATACGTCGGTGACGAGAAATAACCGGAACTGCTGCGGGTTGCCAACAACCCTACGGAAACCGTACTGATATCGTCCCCCTCATTAGGCGTATGGATGTTCACACTGTCGCTGCTCATATTACCGAATGCTACCAAAGTTGCTTTGGCGTTGCCCTCAAAACTGATCAGGTATTTGCCACTGCTTTCTGCCGTAACGATACGATCAAACTTGTTGTTCAGAAAGAGATACGCCTTTACATTTCCCACTGTCGAATCAGGCAATACAGCCCCTGCCTTGTCCACCAATTGGGTGGTCACGGCATACTGCACGCAGTTGCTGTTATCTTCATTGACGCAGGATGTGCCAAACAGCATCAACAGCAAAGTCGACAGTAACGGAAACAAAAGCTTCGGGTATCTCATTACCAAGCGGAGTCCGGTACCTTGATTAATTAAACACTACTGTTTGGCTGGCATCAGTCCAAGAGCTTACGCTCACGCTCAGACTTACCGAAGCCGGATCAATGTTGGAAGCCGGAGAAGTCACGCCGATTGACCGTATGACGGCTTTTATTCCATAACGCGTATTGGCTGCTATTTGAGTATCCGTACCCGGTGTTCCCGTAATGGTCGTTCCCGTCTGTGCATGGTTGATTAGAATCGGGTAATACATTGTCGTTGTGGTTCCTCCGAAAGTCCAATTACCTTTAATCACTATTTTTGTGGCATTCGTGGTGCTTGATGCACTCGAACTGCTGTTCGGAAAAACATAGAAAAAATAGGGATTATCCGTGGTGGAAGAAGTCAATGGATCTTTCAAATAAACCAATTCCGTAGCGGTACCTGAATAAGCCGTAGTGGGTGCCACTCCCGTCAAAGACAAAACACCGCTACTCAAATAGGAATAACTTGTCAAAGTGGAGAGCAACGCATTGCTGGCATCGGTGGATTCGCCCGTCTGCAAGGAAGCTGCAGATGGCATGGAATTATCCCAGTCATAAGTAGTATTGGCATTATACATAAAGATTTCTTTAGGTACAAACACCGCACCGGAATAGGCACCGGAAGTCTCGAAACTGGTAGTGATATTGGTCAGGGCTATCCTAGCTACCATACGGAGCAATGTAGCGGACGCCGTTGTGGTGGAATTGGCTGCAAGAGTGACTCCGCTATTGAGTTGCTGAGCGGCACAATACATGGGTAGACCCGTTGTTAACTGGCTGTTCACTCCACCGGCGATTGCATACGCCGTGTTTCCGTCGGCACTGGTGGTATAACCCAAATCAGCCACTTTTGTCATAAAGCCTGAAAAGGTGGTGATGCCCTTGAAATAACCGCTTGGGGCATTGGCTACCACTGCTATGTATTTTGCCGCGGTGGTCGTATTTACGGTATTGGGAGTAGCCGTCGTAGGTGAAGAAACATCTTGAATGGTTACTACTTTGCTGGTACCGATGTTTCCATCAAAAATACCCACACATACCCGGTTCAGTTTGGCTTCACCCGTTGAAGAGTTAGCCGTTGAACCGTCTGTTGAAGGAATGGTCGTTCCGGTTGAACCTCCCGCTTTGGTGGTTGCACTACTCGTCGACAAGGTCAACCTGATCACGGCCGGCTCACTTGACTCTTGTGTAACGGCATTTTCATTGCCTGCGCAGGATGCCAATAAACCGACTGACACGATCCCTGCAAATACTAATTTGTTGATACTCATACGTTTTTGATTTAATATTGATTCCTTTAAAAATTGATAGTGATATACAGCACTGTTGTTATTTTATTGTCTTATTTGATCGTTTTGATATACTTCAACACGGTTGAAGCTTGTTCCACACCGGCTGCCTGAGCCATTTGCAAGTAGACTTCTGCTTTGTCTTTGTTGCCTTCCAACAAGTAAAGCAATCCCATGTTGTTGTAAGCTCTTGGGTCAGTCTGCCAACGAAGCAAGTATTTGCGAGCTAGTTTGGTATCTTTGCGAGTTAAAGCCACTGCGGCTGCATCTATGTTCGCTTCCGGGTTATCAGGAAACAGGCGGGCTGCCAAGTCCATGATATCGTTGAATTCTCTTGAACCTGCTTTGTAACTCATTGCTACGGTGTAGAAATCACTCAATGACATCGTTGACGGATTGTTCTTTACCATCAAGCGACCGGTCTGAGCATCCATACCTTGACGATCAAAGTTTAACGTGTAAGCTACACGACAAACTTGTGGAAATATGTTGTGACGCATATATTCGTAAGGCACACCGTGGTTCAGGTCTTCCAATACCTTTTCACGGCCGTTTACAACATCTACACTTTTGATAATATCCAAAGCGGCTTCTTTCAAAGACATGTTGCTGTTGCTTACCAAGGCTGCAATACTGTCCCAATCTTCTGTCACCCAAGTGACTTCCAAAGAGTTCTTGTTCGTCAAGTGGTTGCCCATCAAGCAACGTTTTAATGAAAGCGAGCGTTCCATCGCTTGCGTTTCATTCTTTTGGTAATCACCAATTGGAGCACCGTAACCCGTTACGTTCACTTTAGTTAGTGTGGTTCCGTAATATTGTAAAGCGTTCTTTATATCAGCAGAGATAATATCGAAGATCGAACGATTTTGTTTGTTCTCACTCAGGTTACCGAGGCTTTTGTCTCTGTACCAGGATATCACGCCTCTCTTTGCAAAGCTATTACCCTCTTGTGCTTCAGGTCTTAGGAATTGTACCCAAGCAAGTAAGGTCTCATTTTTAACCAACGGATCCACAGATTCTTTGGGTTCGTGTGTGAAGGGAATACTTGCTAATACTCTATCCTCGTAAATATGAGCACGATGCCCGTTGCAATTGCATTCTTCACTTTCTACATAGACAGAGCCGTTTTCCATCCAATCCTTGTAAGGAATGGTTGTATCGTAAATAAATGAACGTTTGCCTGTATGACTTTCTCTCACGACTACAGCCACATTACTGCGACGGCGATGTTGCAGCACGGCTGCACGACGTTCAGCCTTTTCTTTGCGATAACCGTTGATTACTACCGAGGAGAGGTGGACGATATTGCTGTCCGTCTTCAACACCGGAGTAAAGGTGAGTGACTCGCCTGAGCCGATGGCTGCATTGTCATAACTGACTTTCATATACACGTGCAGCAAGTCGCCCTGGCGTTGAAAGCTTTCATTGTTGATATAAAGCTGGCCCTTGTAGGCAACTTGTCCGTAGACTGCTCCTCCACAGCAAAATGCCAGTGCCAGTAGCAACAACAACTGTTTTGTTTTTCTTGTATTGCAAATATTCATAATGCTTATTATTTGATCATATATACGAGTGAAATGGAGAGCCGAGTAGGCCCCACATAATCTTTATGAAAGTTCTTTTCTTTGTATCCACAGCTGCCGCATCGGTAACGAGAGTAGTCAGTATGCACATAGCCGACGCTCAGGGCACTTTCCAAGCCCCACCGTGGCGATAATATCTTATGGTAACCCAAAGTTATACCTCCGCCATAAAACGTGCCCTGAACACGTTTATTTGCGATTTTAGCAAAGGGTAGGTTAGCCAGGTTAAATGCACCCGCGAGGGCATTCACTCCGACAAACATTCCGGAAAAGGGCACACAACCCCAACGGCGCAACTCAGGTTGCACCATCCAGTTCTTCCATTTACGGTTATTTGAGAACGTGATCGGGTCATATGTACCCAATATATCTAATGTGGTGGATTTGGCTATTTTGGTTTCTATTCCAAAGGACGGAATAGCTGCGGCATCATACAGCAGGTTGCTTTTCACAGCTACGTGTTGTGAGCCTACGCGTAAGGAAAATGCACACAAAAAGAGTGTAAAAAAGGCGACTTTTTGGTTAAAAGATACTTTAGGAAAAAAGTTACTGAGCAGTAAAATCAGTAATGCTAATAAGTACTTACTCGCATGGTGTGTGTGTGTGTGTGTGTGTGTGTGTGTGTGTGTGTGTGTGTGTGTGTGTTAGAAATTTCTTTCAAACATACAAATTTGTTGATATATTTTATATTTAATGAGCTTTTGTTCATAATCGCTTTTCTGAAAATATTTACATTTCGCTTGATTCAGGAGCCAAAGATAAAGAGTTTTTTGATTGTCGCATAATATTTCTTTGTATTTAACATATATTTTTTATTCTAGTAGCTGATTATTGGGGCTGTATATTATAAGGTGTAGTTATGCTGTTTTTAATGAACAATATTTTTCTTTATAAACTTATTTTTTTAGAAGAATGTAAGGGGATTTTTTAATGGATTCATAAAATAGGTGAGATTTGTTGTGAAAAGTATATGTGGGTTATATTGGATTTTAACTTTGACTATTTGCATCTCCTGTGTTACTTACTTATCCTCTTTACTCTTTATTATCCTGACGCAACTGACTATGCAGACATTTATGTGATGGATTATGAATAACTTTGATTTATCGCTATTGAAAAACCCGACACTCGCTATAGCGTTCCGTCTAACTCGTTATTGCATTTCGTTCCACCCATAACTGAGAGTTGCTCAACTTGTAGTTAGGAGCGAACAAACTCACAGTTACGGGGGAAACAACTCGCTTAAGAGAGGAGAACAACTCGTAACTATGAGGAGAACGGACGGTAACATTCGTATTATTATCACATAACAACAGATAATAATACAAATAGAAACAATCAAAGAAGTTCAGAAGTTCAAATGGGCTTTATACCCTAAATTTGGGAAATATAACTCTCTTATTCTAAGTATATTGTGAAATAAGGATTTATAGAAATAGATCCTATAATCTATATTATAGAATATATTACATAGTATAATATACTATGTAATATATTGATTACTAGTAATATATACTATAATATAGCATCTGTTTTAACATATTTATAAGAAGTTCAAGAAGCTCAAATTTGAACTTCTTGTGAACTTCTTTATAAATATGCGTATATCGAATTCTAATCTATTTATTATCAGAGTATTTGAAAGGACGCAATGCACTTCTTGCATATTTATGATATCACATACCTGATTTATAGTGCAAGAAGTTCAATTCTGAACTCTCTCTGACCCTCTTGAACTTCTTCACTGCCAAAAAGTGGAATAAAACAACTTTTTTGTCAAATTCATAAGTATTGATGTGCTCTGATGATCTAAGAGGTTTTCACGCAGTAGATTTGGAGCACAAACATAACGAATTGATAATTAATATATTGATGCAAGTTTATGAATAAATATAATAGAATTCATGAGAAAATACTAAAAAGAGAGAGGGAGGGTGCTGAACTTCTGAACTTATTTTTATTTATGCATTATTTATGCGAAAGCTATTTTTATTTTTATAAACATATATTCATATTTCCACCTTCTAAAAAATAACATAGAATACATTTGGCATTAAACAACAGATTCTTAAATGTGTGGAAACAAATGAAACACTCACCCATGAGAACATTTCACAGCGACATATCAAAAAAGGAATTCCCAATTTCCAGTAAAGGACAAGAATTAACATGGCATTTAAAAGATTGACGCATTTTTGCAGTATTTTTATAAAAAATAAATTTCATGGAAAATAAGAAGTACAAAGTCTTACTTACTATCAACTTGCCCTTGGCTCTGCCAAAAGGGAAAAATGACTTTTATGAGTCATTGGAAAGTCGTCATTTTAAAAAGGTAGGTAAATTAACAACAACATGGAAAGCGCAATTTTCAGAGGGTACAACCTATGATAAGGCATGCGAATTCGTAAAAAAGAGTTTGAGTAAAGCAGAGGAATTCAGTAAAGTCCATAACATTGAATACGCTTTTCTAATATCAGAAAATGATATAGAATCCGGCTCTATTTAAACAAATTATAGAGGATTATTCACCTCTCAATTGAAAAACGTCCGATATATAGTTAAAGCTACATATCGGACGTTTATTTTAACGATATTGAATTCAATTAGCAGAGCTGATCAAGATAGCAGCATACTTTATCCAATACAATCTTTGACAATGAAATTCCTGAATGGTTTTGGAGAATAAAACATTTATCGCCTCCTTCAAAAATACCTTCGGATGCATTAAATTTTAATTCACCTTGCTTAAACGACCTTTCCTGAATATCATCGGAAGAATTCATCGAAACAAAAGAGAGTTTCTGAACAGAACTATCAGTCTTATCGTAAAATACCCAATGATACTTCTTATCTTTAGGCGCATCTACCAAATCGGTACGTTTAACTTCACAGATAAGAGCTTCTTCATTTTCTAAAAGAAATAATATTTGATATACAGAACTCATTGTTTTAATCTTATTGCTTATTGTGCTTCTAAATTAGAAGCGACCGATAAATGAATCGGCAAATATACAAATAAATTTGTATTTACCTTTTTTGATAGGGCATACTCATCATTCAATATTTTAATCAATAGCAAATTTCACATGCTCTCCTACCCATCTGCTGTGCATGTTTCAGAGATACCTTCTTTATATTTCCGGAGCATCTATTCAATCCCCTACAATCCGGAGAAGAATGATACACTTTTGCATATGGTCCTGTGCAGACATATACCATTGCCACATGGGCCTTACGAGAGCTCATCACATGATGCCTTGCTTGTATTCCCAACATAGGAAGACATGCAATAGATAATAATAAAATGAATCTTTTCATAGACTATAATTTATAGTTGTTATTAATATTCCAATAGTTTTTTCGTTGTATTCTTTTTGTAAAATAATAGTGGTAAAAGGGATATCTGTGCAAATTGATCTTACCCTATTGCAAGGTTGCATAAGATTTGCTAAAATACTAAATAATCAAGCATAGTATCTACAACAAATGCTAAACGCATAGTCATTATGTGAAAATATACAAAAATAACAGTAATAAATCATATGTATTTGTAATGCTGTGGAATAATTGTATAATATTTGTCGATAAATTAGTGAAATATAATTTTGATCCATTACTTGCTAAACTAGAAACAATGCTTAATATATGGGAGACATTAAAGAACATGCTTAGAGGCAACTTATCATTTATAGTAATGCATATGTGCGGCCTATCAGTCGCATTATTTCCAATAGGATATGCCTGTTATCATTTTATTGATAAAAGATTGAGAATGATTGAGTATACTTATCGAGTTATGCAAATGAATTACCTTCCCTTACGAAAATTATGAATATTCAGAGATGAAAAAATATATATGTCTGCTTCCGTTACTTTTACTACCGTATGTTTTGTTTTCTACAGAAAATGATAAGAAAAAAGAAATAGGAGGAAGCGTTGTTGATGCAATTACGAAAGAAAGAATTGACAGTGTACGTGTTGAATTAATGCGAACGGACAGCACTGTGATAGATACCGCTTATACGCAATGGTCATTTTATGCCTTAAAAGTGAATGATGGTAAACATATTCTCCGTCTCACCCACCCTGGTTATGAAACGGTCTACAAAGATATAGATGTGAAGTTTTACCGTCGCGAAATGAATCGATATGTCGGTAAGACGGAGATGTTCAAGAAGATTCATACACACCAATTAGGCGAAGTGACGGTCAAAGCTACCAGAATAAAGTTCTATGTCAATGGTGACACGTTGGTTTATAATGCCGATGCTTTCCAATTATCTGAAGGTTCTATGCTTGATGCCCTTATAAAACAACTACCCGGAGCTGAATTAAAAAGCGATGGGCGCATCTTTATGAATGGGAAGTATATTGAAAGCATGTTATTGAACGGCAAAGAGTTTTTTAAAGGTGATAACAAAGTGTTGCTAAAGAATTTACCTGCCTACATGGTAGGCAAAGTGAAGGTCTATGAAAAAGAGGGTGATATGAGCAAAACCATGGGACGTGATGCCAATGATAAGAAGTTGGTAATTGATGTACAGCTAAAACGCGATTATTCATTCGGATGGATATCGAATATGGAAGTTGGAACAGGCTCAAACAATCGCTATCTAGGCAAAGTTTTCGGTTCGCTGTTTACATCAAGGCTTCATCTTTCGGTATTTGGCAACGACAACAACCTTGGTGATATGCAAGAGCCCGGTGAGAATAGTGAATCGACACCTGTTTCCGGGTCTAGAGCTCTCATTACTACTAAATCAGCAGGCGTAAATTATAACTATGAAAATACCCATAATTTAAATATTGACGGTGCTGCCCAAGTCATCCGTACAAATACCAATGAGCAGAATAACGTGAATAGCGTAAACTTCCTATCAGGCGGTGATACTTACGGGCGAAGTTTGAGTGATGTGCATACCAACAACACGGGGTATAATCTTTCGAATACGATCTCATGGTTTAATAGCTCAAAAGGAGGACTCTTTTTTATGACCAATCTAATGTATTCTAAAGCAAATACGCTAAGCAACTCACTCTCGGCTACCTTTTCTGACGAACCTTCAAAATATTTCAATAAGGGATTAATAGATAGTATTTATACGTCAAACCCAGGAAGCCTGATGCGAAAAATTGCTATCAACAGAAACGTATCAAATGCGATAGGAAATAACCATTCCTTGACATTATCTACAAATATGATGTCAATGGTAAAGATGCCTCATAGTAACGACTATATCTCGCTTACGGGGAACTTCACTTATACAGATCAAAAAAATAATAATTACAGTCATTCTCGTCTAGATTATCCTTCTAATTCATCATCGCCAACGGACGCTAGAAATCAATATAACACTACGCCAGGTAAAAATTACGACTATAAGTTGAGGGCCGAATATTGGTATAATGTATCTTCCCGACTCTCTATAGTACCATACTATGGCTATGGGCAGTCCTATCAATCAAGCATCAGCTCACTTTATAGGCTTGATGGTTTGGCTGGATGGAAAACTTTTGACAGCCATGAACTAGGTTCCTTGCCTTCGACAGCTGATTCGCTTCAGTTGGCAATCGATGCAAAAAACAGTTATTACTCACGAGGATATAACTATTCACATGATGTGGGCTCAGACATTCATTGGCGCTTAGGTAAAAAAGGAAAAAATGAAATGAATTTCGACGTACAATTACCATTCCATTTGGATAAAAACCAGCTTGTTTATCAACGAGCTTCACTTGACACCACATTAACACGTAATGTAGGGTTGTTTAGTCCGGGACTACGTATTTCTAAGACAATAAATGGATGGAAAAAATCAATCTCATTAGATTATCGTTGTAACTCATCAGCTCCATCTATGAATAATCTGCTAAACGTCCGCGATGATTCCAATCCGTTATATGTAACATTGGGCAATCCGAATCTTAAAAATACCCGTTCACACAATATGTCATTATCATATCGCAACATATCTGATGACCAAAGAATTTTCAACGTAAGTACGAATTATGGAATAACGCAGAATGCCGTGGCAATGGGATATGTCTACGATAAAGCCACAGGTATACGCACTACTAAACCGGATAACATAAACGGAAATTGGAATGGAACGGCGGATGTGAATTATACTTGTCCATTGGATGCCAAGAAGCTTTTCACATTCAATACCGGCACAAATGGGCAGTATGAACACAATGTGGATTTGGTGAGTGTAGCCGGTAGCAATACAGGCAATCGTAGTACTGTACAGTCGCTTTACCTCACTCAATCCTTGGAATGCAGATTTCATAGAGACAAGCTATCTTTAAATGTTATTAGTCGTTGCAAATGGACGCATTCCGAAAGCGCACGTGAAGATTTCAATACGATCAATGCGGCAGATTTCAATTATGGTTTTTCAGGGCAGGTTGAATTTCCTTGGAATATGCAACTCAACATGGATTTAACGGAGTACGGACGACGCGGCTATGAGGATCACAACATGAACACCAATGAGTTGATATGGAATGCTCGTCTTTCACAACAAGCTATGCATGGCAACTTGATCTTTGTACTTGACGGATTTGACATTTTAAGTAACCTCTCCAATGTGCAACGCACCATCAATGCGCAAGGACGAGTGGAAACCTACTACAATGTACTCCCAAGATATTTATTGTTTCATGTGATCTATCGATTAAACAAACAGCCTAAGAAACATAAAGACTAGTAAGGAGTAGGCATAATTATTTGTATAGAATAATACAAAATTCAAGTTGCAGCTCTGAAACTTGAAATATCTGAATATCTATTTTTTTTGTAAACAAAGATACATTAGGAGAGTGGTTCTTCATCTTCATTAAAGATCAGTGATCAGAAATAAAAAATGGTCAATTGAGTAAGGCACAGAAAAAGCTCGCAAGCGCTAAGGTTAGAAAGCGCCTACGAGCAAAAATTAATGCTTATGATGTAAGTAAGTTATCTTGTTGTCTATTTATTATATTCTTATTTTTTAGATCAGATATCTCTCTTATCTTTCTTTTCCATTTGCATCTTTCGTACGCACTAAAGATATGCATCCTATGCAAGAGCAAAAAAAATAATCAATCAACTCGCTAAATTGATATGCAAAAAGAGTACTCTTAAAAATGTGCAGTAAATTAATTGATCAACAAATCATTTTTAACTGAATGCCAGCATCAAGTCTTAGAATTATTCTACACTGAGAATCAGGCTGAGATGAAATAGCAACAATAACAACTACGTCTCTACCACTCTCTCCTCAATCATACTGCAATCATAGTCATATTGAGTTTGCAAATTTAACCAAGATACAGACGAGATACCTAAATACGTTTCTAACTTATCAGCCACTTCAGCCGAAATGTTTCTTCTACCTTTTATTAAAGTACTCAGATGTGTCTCTCGCATACCAATCAGTTGAGCGAAATCTTTTTGTTTAATTCCTCTCTCTCTTAACTCTTCCTTTAGTATACTACCAGGATGAATAGGCATAAAGGGAACCGATAATTTATTTTTTGTTGCCATAATGAGTTTCATCTAATCTTAATAATGTTATTTCTGCTCCATCTTCTCTCACTGTAAATAATACAAGATTACAAGCTTTTTTTGAAGTAAAAAAGGCAGCTACAATCAATGTAACTGCCTAATAATCAATGCGAGCGGCAAAAGGGACTCGGACCCTCGACCCTCAGCTTGGGAAGCTGATGCTCTACCAACTGAGCTACTACCGCATTTGTGATTGCAAAGGTAGCCATTTCCCCGAAATCTGCAAATATTTTGTCATGTTTTCTTAAAATAATGTACTGCAATATGCATTAAATGTATGAATAAGGTTGAAACATCTTATTTTTTATGCATTAAATAAAAAAAAACGCTTACTCATCCAATATTCTTATTTTTTTTCTGTTATTTCGCACATTCTTTGGTACAATATAAAAAGGTAATTATATATGATGGATACAATATATGCTATTGAAAAAAGCATACTTTTGGGCGTGAATGGATTTAATTCTGCATGGGGAGATGTTTTTATCAGTTACATTACAGGTCGAATAGCATGGATTCCCATGTACTTGTGCATATTATGGGTTTTATACAAAAACCTGAAATTAAATACTTTCCTAATTGTTGTCGTTTCCATTGCACTGGCTATTACCCTCTCCGACCAAATATGCGGAAGTGTATTGCGCCACATGTTTGGGCGTCTTCGACCATCAAATCTAGATAATCCGATACATTACTATATTCATATTATAGATGATCATCGTGGTGGAGAATATGGAATGCCTTCCTGCCATGCTTCCAATACGGTGGCTTTGTTTGTGTGGATTCTATGCTTGATACGCAAACGCCTAGTTTCTTTCTTCCTGGGAGGATGGGTACTGCTTGAATGCTACTCTCGAATGTATGCAGGAGTACATTATCCCGGAGATCTTTTGTGCGGTTTGATTTTAGGCTCTGCTGTTGCGTTCGGGACTTACAAACTATCACGTTACATTATCCTCACTCATCCCAATTGGTATCAAGACAGCGAAACGATCCTACAACATAAATTTGAAGGATCGTCTCTTATAGCTTATGTAGGACTTGCTACTATTGCTGTTATTGCTATATGGGCTACAATCAGTGTATGGTAATCTGAGTAGCTCCGAAGCCATACTGTTGGAAAGAAGCATCCTGCCATGCGCAATTTCTATAGCGACGTTTCAATTCTTCCAATAATTTTTGACGCAACACGCCATTACCTTTACCATGGATGAAAACGATTTTGGCATTCTTCCTTGATTTGTTTTCTTCCATTACTTCAACAAATTTCTTTATCTGGTAATCAAGCATTTCCTTATGGCTCATTCCTGATGTAGTATCTAACAGATTATCAATATGTAAGTCTATTTCAATTAAAGCATTGATGTCTTGTTTTTTCGGTTGGTGATTATTCGCAATATTGGATTCTTCCATTTGCTTTTTACTCATCATTTCCTTTTCAAGTACTGCCGGATTTATAGATAATTGTTTAACAACATGATCATTATCTATAACCTTCTGCAACAAAGCCGAATCCTCAAAGAAATCAGTCCGTTGAAAAGCATTCAACTTATAGAACCTGACTAAATCAATCTTAAGTTGTACTGTAACCGAAGGTTTATAAGGATAACTTACTCCCTCTTTAAACGGTATAACCTGAACAATAAGCGGATCAAGTTCATCAAGGTTTACTTTCTCAATCTCTTCAATATAAATCTTTGTATCAGGCTCTGCTACGCCACTGGAACGAACACGCCATTTGCTTCCTTCTGCCGAATGTATCACATAAAACAACTTGTAGTTACAATCATTAATAAGATACATGTCATAGGATGATGAAGAAAGTGCTTGAATGTCAGTAGGCACAAATGCAATCATCACATTTACTTTATCCGCATCAGTACTCTTAGCTGCCATTCCGAAGGCTGCAGCCACAGATTCATATCCTCTTTCAGGTGCCATTTCCGGTTTACGAGCCTTACTTGTCGAAGTTTTATTTGCTGTTCCCGGTACATCCTTCGCCACACTGGCAGGTTGACGGGCTATATTATAATCGTCTGTATCAACCACCACACATTCACGCATTAACATTGGTATTTCAAATCCATCGGCATCTTCTATACTGACCTGATCCTTTCCGATTAATCGCTTTACAATGCCACCTCCCACTTCGTTGAGGAAGCGTACTTTATCTCCTACTTTCATATCTTCAATATAGTTTTATTTTATTTTCTCGGCAAATATGCGTATTTTTGCGCACATTTACAAAGATTATGATGGAAGAAACAAAACACATTAAAATTAAAGATTTTAATTATCCGCTTCCCGACGAGCGGATTGCAAAATTTCCCTTGCAAGAGAGAGACCATTCAAAGTTATTAATATACAAACAGGGTGCGGTTAGTGAATCACAATTTTTTCATCTTACCGAATTCATCCCTAAGAACAGTTTAATGGTATTCAACAATACCAAAGTGATTCAGGCCCGTCTGCATTTTCGCAAAGAAACAGGTGCTTTAATAGAAGTTTTCTGTCTTGAACCCATTGCTCCACACGACTATGTACTGTCCTTTCAACAAACAAAGAAATGTAGCTGGTTATGCATGATAGGCAATCTGAAGAAATGGAAAGAGGGCATACTGAAGCGTGAAGTAAAAGTGGGCGAAAAAACAATCATACTTACTGCAAACAAGGGTGAATGCCGAGGCACCAGTCATTGGATTGATTTTGAATGGAATGACGATAAAATCACTTTTGCTGACATTCTGGAAGTAGTAGGAGAACTACCTATTCCTCCTTATTTAAATAGAAAAACGGAGGAAAGCGATAAGATAACTTATCAAACGGTATATTCAAAAATAGAGGGTTCAGTTGCAGCTCCTACTGCAGGATTGCATTTCACAACACGTGTGTTAGATGATTTAAAAGAGCATGGCGTTGAATTGGAAGAACTCACACTACATGTTGGTGCCGGCACTTTCAAGCCAGTGAAAAGTGAGGAAATAGAAGGACATGAAATGCATACGGAATGGATCTCAGTAAGTCGTAAAACAATAAATACGCTGATCATGCACAACGCGGCATGTATTGCTGTGGGTACAACCTCTGTACGCACATTGGAAAGTTTATACTACATCGGTTTGACCCTGCATCGTAATCCGGAAGCAACTGAAGAAGAAATAGAGGTAAAACAGTGGCAACCTTATAATGAAACACCGTTTGAACCGATAACTCCTGTAGATGCATTGAAAGCAATTGCTGATTATATGGATCGTCACGAGTTGGAGACTCTGCATAGCAACACACAAATAATCATTGCACCGGGATATACATATCATATTGTGAAAACAATGATCACAAATTTCCATCAGCCGCAAAGTACGCTGCTATTACTGGTTTCGGCTTTCGTAAACGGCAATTGGAAAAAGATCTACGATTATGCCTTATCACATGATTTCAGATTCTTAAGCTACGGCGACAGCTCTATTATATTTCCATAACTAAAAACGTATAACAGACAAATAATATATTCATAGATGTTGCGCATTATTCATACTGCAGACTGGCATTTAGGACAGACGTTTTACTCATACGACCGCAGTGCCGAGCATGCTCATTTTTTGCAATGGCTTTTGCAAATACTGGATGAACAAGAGATTGATGTATTGCTTATCGCCGGCGACATCTTTGATACAGCGAACCCTTCAGCAGTATCTCAAAGAATGTTCTACCGCTTCTTACAACAAGCATCCGCACAGCAGCCTAACTTACAAATCATTGTTATCGCAGGCAATCACGATTCTGCTGCACGTCTAGAAGCTCCACAACCATTGGTTGATGACCGCAACATATCTATTAGAGGAATAATAAAAAGAGATGAAGAGGGAAAGATAATTCCTGAACATTTTGTGATTCCGCTATATAACAAAAATAAGGAGGAAGAAGCTCTTTGCCTGGCTGTTCCATACTTGCATCAAGGTGACTATCCGGGTGCAAAAGGATACGAAGAAGGTGTGAAACAGATGTACAGGGATGTTCTTACATGCGCTAAGGATCAAATGGTAAGCCCCAATGAACCCATCGTTGCTATGGGGCATTTCTATGCAACAAATGCTGAAATAGCGGCCACTGATGCAAGCGAACACTTAATGGTTGGTGGACTTGATTGCGTAGATGCTTCAGAATTTGGAGATGAAATGTCATATACGGCACTTGGGCATATCCATAAGGCTCAACGAGTGGCAGGACATGAGACTGTAAGATATGCGGGGGCTCCCCTATCTATGACGTTTGCTGAAATACATTATCACCATGGCGTGCAGTTAATCACCTTAGAGGGAAAAGATAATATTAAGATAGATAGATTAGAGTATCAAACGCTTGTGAATTTACTATCACTTCCTGAAAAGGACTCCTTTACGCCTGACGATATAGTAAAAAGATTATCGAATCTGCTTCCCGACATTTCGGATGAAGATGTACAAACCAAACCCTATCTCGAGATTAAAGTAGAATTGGATAGTCCGGATCCTTCATTACAAAATAAAATAGACGAAGTACTCAGTCAAAAAGCTGTAAGATTCTGCCGAATCAAAAACACGTTGCAGCCAGTAGAAGTCAATAACACCAGCGAAATAAAGACCTTAGAACAAATAGCTCCTGCAGAACTGGCACAACTTATCTATGAAGACCACAATGGAGGAAAGAAAATGCCGGATGAGTTAATCAACTTGATGAATGATGTAATAAAGGATGTGGAGGAGAACGGATGAAAATACTGTCTGTAAAAATGCTGAACCTTGCATCACTAGAAGGTGAACAAGAAGTGAACTTTGATGCGGAGCCTTTGAATTCGGCAGGTTTATTCCTTATAACAGGCCCTACAGGTGCTGGAAAAAGTACGATTCTAGATGCTATTTGTCTGGCTCTCTACGGAAATACCCCGCGTTTCAACAATGCCGACCAAATGAAGTTCGACAATAATGTAACCAATAAAGACCCTCGAAACATATTGAGAAAAGGTGTCACAGAAGGTTATGCAGAGGTCATATTTATAGGCGCAAACGGACAGCAATATCGCTCACGATGGCAAACAGCACGCACTCGAAATCAAACATTTAAAGGACCGGCTCAAATAACAGTCTATGAGTTGGGAAATAGTGATCCTCTTGCTAGCGGACTGAATGAGGCTAAAGAAAAATTAGTAGAGCTAATCGGTTTGACTTACGAGCAATTCACTCGTACCGTAATTCTTGCACAAAATGAATTTGCTACATTCCTAAAGGCTAAAGTGCAAGATAAAGCTGATCTTCTAGAAAAACTAACAGGAACAGAAATATACGACCAAATTGCTCGAAAAATATCAGACCATTACAAAGAGTCTCTGAATAATTTGGAGCGTATAAAACAACGTATCAAGGACATTCCCTTACTACCCGACGAAGAGTATGCAACAAAATTAAATACTTTTACAGAGATAAGCGAACAACTAAAGCTACAAGATACAAAGACTGATGCATTAAAAAAGAAAGAAGGTTGGTATCAGGAATATGAACACTTTACAAAAATATGTGAAGAAGATGCTCTCCTTATAAAAAAGACAGCAGAGGAGCTGACAAAAGCTCAACCATTAAAAGAGGAATTGCAAAAAATCAATTCGGTGGAAGATGCCCGTGAGTTACTTAACATTCGAGACCGAACGTTTAAGGAATGGAACGAGACTCTACAAAGATTAAACTCGGAACAAGCTCGATCAGAACAATTAAGCACACAGAAAGAGAACATAGAGAAGAGTAAAAATAAATTATCTGAGGATCTTAAGAAGGAGCAAAAAATCAATGACGAACTACAACCAATATTAAAAGAAGCTCGCGAATTGGATACTCAATTGCATAGTATGCAAGAGCTATGTAATAGATTGAATACAGGATATGAAAGCAAGCTAAATGATTTAAAAGAGCTCTTTTCTGCTTTACAAGATTTGGACGAAAAATTCGAACAGATCATGCTATCACCTGCTAATTTCTTGAAACGATACGGCACAAAACTCAACGAAGAAAAGAAGGCTCTGCAAGATAAAAAGACTACTTGGAGCACTAAACAGAAAATACTGGAACAAACAGATATAAAAGCACTTCATGCAAAAAGACAAAAACTCATACAACAAAAGACTGCTACAGAGGTATTGATACGCATATGGAGTGAAATGGCAAGCATCATAAACGAAGGTAAATCTTTGCGTGAAGCTGTAATACTGCTGAAAGAGAACATAAATAAGCGGAAAGAACTAATTGAAAAAAATAATAAGTCACACATTGAAATAGAAGCCAAAGAGGAAGAAGCACGCAAAGCTTTGGAAATGACTCAACTGGCAACAAAAGCTGATGTAGAAGAAATGCGCGCCACGCTGCAAGAAGGAACTCCGTGCCCGATTTGTGGAAGTACATCACATGCCTATCATGCTGAAACCAGCAAGCACTTACACTCGTTGGTTGAAGAAATGAGAAAGAATCTAGACAAACTGGTGGATCAAAGAAAGTCTTTGGAAAAGACTCAACAAACTGACAATGAAAAGCAATCTGCAGAAATAGCCTTACAACAATCAAAAGAAATGCGCATCAACGAGCTGTTGATACAATTCAAGACAAAACAAAATGAATGGGCACAATATCCGGTTGAAGAAATGGGATTGACAAGCAACCTTAAAATGAAGGTGAGCGAACAGAATTTGCAAATTGATTTACTAAATGATATTGCGAAAAGAACAGCAGACGAGTTATTGAAAACGGAAAAGGAGGAAAATGACTATGAAAGGCAAAACAAACAATTGATCACAGAATCACAGCGAAATGAAAAGGATCATGAACTATTGAGCAATAGGAGTATCAATTACCAAAAGCTGGAACAAGCCTTTAAGGAAACGAATGAAGCAAAGACAGAAAAAGAGTTACGACAGCAGGACTTAGATATACTGAAAGAGAAACGGAAACTACTCTTGAAGAATGAATCTGCAGATAAAGTTGAAACAGAACAAAGCAATAGACTAAAAGCTGTTAATCAAGAGTTGGACTCGTTGCTCAAAACAGAAGAGGATTGTTCAAAACAATATAACTTACTGATCGGAAGCATCAAAAAAGAACAACTCATGTGCGCATCCAAAGAGCAAGAAAACAAATCAGCCAATAAGACTCTTGCAGGATGGATAAATGCATATAATCAAAATGCGCCGATGGATGAAGTTGAATTGAAAAGACTTTTATCAATCAATCGCACTGTGATTGAACAATACAAGATACAATTGCAGGAACTTGACAACCGCATGAATAAACTCGTGGGGCAACAAACTGCAAATCAAAAATCATTAAAGAATCATTTGCAGAAAGAAGAAAAGCCCGATGAGGAGAAAGAGACAAAAGAGTTGCTTCATCAATGGATAGAAGAGGCCCAGAATCAGACAAATGAATGGAACAAAAAACTGCGTGAAGTGGATTACATCATTCACCAACAAAAAGAGAGCTTAAAGAAAATTGCCGGATTCGAAGCCGAAATAAAAGACAAAGAGCATATCTATAACAATTGGTTAGAATTGAATTCTTTATATGGTTCATATCATGGGAAGAACTTCAAGCTATTGGCGCAAACTTATACATTGGGAATCCTTACAAGTCTTGCTAATACACAATTAAAAGGACTCACACCACGTTACAGTTTAAAACAATATCCTCAAACATTGATTTTGATAATTGTCGACCATGATATGGGTGATGAGATAAGGCCTGTTTCATCCTTATCGGGAGGAGAATCTTTCCTTGTGTCACTGAGTCTTGCTCTCGGATTATCCGCCCTTTCATCGCGAAGTATGCAAATAAGCAGTCTTTTCATTGATGAAGGTTTCGGAACATTGGACAATGAAAGTCTGTCACTCACAATGAATGCTTTGGAACAACTAAGATCACAAGGCAGAAAAGTTGGAGTCATTTCACACGCGGATGAAATGAATGACGGAATAAAGACACAAATCCGAGTGGAAAAGCTATCAAACGGGCGAAGCAAAATCCATATTGTTGGTTAGCAATCACATTCTTAGCCTAAAAGTTAGGTATTTCGAATAAAAAAAGCCAAATTTGTGGCAAAATCAAATAAGATATTTAATTATGAATGCATTAACAAGGTATATTTTGTGCACGCTATTAATTTTGTCTTGTGTTGCACCTTCACAGGCTCAAGTGCCTAAAAAACGTGAGTTCAGAGGTGTGTGGATACATACTCTTAATGGTGACTACCAAGGTAAAAGTGAGCAACAATTCAAAACATATTTTAATTCACAACTAGACAAGTTACAAAAAGCCGGAATAAATGCCGTGCTCTTTCAAATTCGTCCGGAAGCTGACGCTTTCTATCCGTCTACTTTGGAGCCATGGAGCAGATTCCTTACAGGCACTCAAGGTGTATCTCCGGGATGGGATCCTTTAGCTTTTGTGATAACTGCTTGTCATGCACACAATATGGAATTCCATGCATGGATTAATCCTTATCGTGTGGCATTGGATACAATAAAACCATTAGCACCAACACACATTTATTACAAACATCCCGAATGGTTCGTGACATACGGTAAGCAAATGTTCTTTAATCCCGGTATTCCTGAATGTAGACAATTTATCAATGATGTGGTTAAAGATATCGTAAGTAAATATGACGTAGATGCCATTCACATGGATGATTACTTCTATCCCTATCCTATTGCAGGTAAAGAGTTCCCGGATGAAGCCACATTTGAGAAATACGGCATTCCATCAGGATTTGCGGGCGAAAAAGACAATTGGCGACGCAGTAATGTAAACTTACTGATAAGAGATATACATCAAACAATTCACGAAACAAAACCGTGGGTTAAGTTTGGTATATCCCCATTTGGGATTTATCGCAACAAGCAAAATGCTCTGGACGGTATTGGCAGCAATACAAATGGATTGCAATGTTATGATCAACTATATGCCGATATTTTGCTGTGGCTTCGGAACAAATGGATAGATTATGCGGTGCCGCAACTGTATTGGGAAATAGGTAAGAAAGAGGCTGATTATGAAACTCTTATTAATTGGTGGGCTGCTTATTCCTATGAACGTCCTTTATTCATCGGTCAGGATATTGTTCGTACAGTAAAAGCTCCTGACTTGCAGAATCCTGCTATCAACCAAATGAACCGGAAGATCGAGTTATCACGTCTAACACAGAATGTACAAGGAAATTGTTACTGGAGTGGCAAAGCATTATTGGACAATCCGGGGAATGCACTTACTGAGTTAGAGGTGAAATATAACAAGACGCCTGCAATTGCTCCTGTCTTCGATTTCATTGATAACAAAGCACCAAAGAAAGTGAGAGGCTTGAAAGTCAAATGGACAGATGCCGGATACTTACTTTTATGGATACAACCGAAGGCAAAAGAAGAGATGGACAAAGCAACTAACTATGTGATATATCGCTTCGGAATGAAGGAAAAGGTAAATTTGGAAGATCCCACACATATCATAGCCATCACACCAGACTGTTTCTATCGCCTTCCATACAATGATGGGCATACAAAATACCGCTATGTCATAACGGCTTTGGATCGCCTACACAACGAATCAAAAAGCAAAGCAAAGAAAATAAAATTATAAGAAGTTACTCTTGCTCCAATGAGCCGGATTCAATGAAAGCAGTCGGAGTCATATTATATCGCTTTTTAAAGACTTCTCTAAAATATTTGGCATCACTGAAGCCTGTCATATCGGCAACTTCAGTGATGTTATATTCTCTACTCTTCAATAATTGAGCTGCTTTAATTAATCGCAAATCGCGCACATAATTGGCTGGCGGCTGACTGGTAAGTGCCTTGATCTTATTATAAAAACTGGAACGGCTCATGCCCACATGCGCACAAATAATATCTACACTAAACTCTGCATTACTCATGTTTGATTCAATGAAACCATTCACTTCATAAATGAATTTACGGTCAATAGGTGAAAAGCCTTCTATTGCACTAGCTTCCTTACCATTCAATTCAAAACTGGAGAACCGTTCACGCAGCATATCTCTATTTGAAAAGATGGTAGATACCATTGCTTGCAACATCACTTCATCAAAAGGCTTCAGAAGATAGTTATCAGCCCCTATGGCATATCCTTTAAGCATATCGGGCTTATTATCCTGTACAGAAATTAGAACGACCGGTATGTGAGACGTTGATAGATTGTTCTTGACCAACGCACAAAGTTCATCTCCACCGGTACCGGGCAAATCCAGTTCGGATACAACCAAGTCTATATTCACTTGCTTTAGAATCTCCCAACCTTTGTCACCATCAACCGCAGTATATACGAAATAGTTTTGTATTAATTTGTTCAACATAAATGAACGCATATCCGGATTGTTTTCAACAATCAATATATGTCGTGCATCTTCTACACCTGTCCCTTCTAAAGAAGCATTATCCAAGAGTTCTACGGATCCGGCATCAACAGACAAAAATTGAGAATCATTGACACCATCAAAAAATTTAGTATCATTATAATGAATCAATCTATCCACCATCGAAATGAGAATATCCGTTTGCTTCAACGCCATATCAATCTTCGTAGTATCACTTTCGGTTAACTTTGTTTTACCGACAATATCCGATAAAGGAGCCTTTATTAGTGTGAGTGGTGCCATCATTTGCTTGAATGCATCATTAAAAGCAGCAATATCATGATACATTTTAATACGCTGTCTCCTTTTTTTTGACAAGTAATAACCAGTATGCATCAGCATGATTAACGCCAATACCAAACACAAGATTAGAGTTAAGTCGTTTTCATTCATGATACGAGAGTTTAGAAGTTAATAGATCAAAATGATTAGTTATAACAAGTGGTTTTGACATCTGCGCCGGAGCACTTTCATTACCGTAGCGGTCTACAGCCGTAACTGCAAAATAGCGAAGGCTCGGAATATTCAAATCATTGTTATAAATATATTGATGCCCTGCAACTTTTATTGCAAGTATGTTCCCGGGATCATTAGTATCTACCGGCCATGAATTGGCCCCATATACAATATATTGTGGTTGATTAATCTCATCATTATCTGTAGATGGCGACCAAGCAAGCTGAGTGCTCATCCCTACCCTGTTGATTTGCAAACCGATTGGAGTAGAAGGCGGAATAGAATCCATCCAATGCATAGAAGGTGTCAAAGCCGGCGTAGAATAATAACTTAACTCTAATATATCCGCAATTTGTTGCACATTTCTCATTAGATAAGATGTGCGGAAATAGCAGGCACCCGCCATTTTATTCTCTCGTATAAATTTGATCTCATCATTAATATCTGAAAGACGCCACAACTTAGCTCCTTTATTTTCATTGGCATCCATAAAATAAATGCCCAATCCGGGTGCTACATAACGACCATAGGAATGATCTTGCCAATCCCGTGCAAAAGGATAAAAATTGTTGTCCCTGAAATACATCATGGGGAATATAATATCCTGTATTCCTTCTCTCATCCACTTTTGTGGATCCTGGTATACTACATGATAGGCATTGAATCCATTGGATGAATAGCCTTGTAAATCACGATATTTCCCTATCGGGCATGTGCTTACCTTTACCCAAGGCTTGATTGACTTTATCTCTTTATAAAGAGTTCGGATAATAGCTGTGATATTGTTTCTGCGCCATTCCTCTCTATCCTCTCCATTTCCATACCTTGCATACTGTAATGCATCAAATTTATTAGAAACATGATCCGGATAACGCAAATAGTCAAACTGTACGCCATCAACATCATATTTCGTAACCACTTCACGCACCAATGATGCGAGATACCTCGCAGTACCCGGAACAGCAGGATTTAAATAATACTCACCACCCCATGTACAAGTTATAGAAGGTTCTTTTTTGACGATTGACGCTTGTTTCAATGATGCTACATGCATGCGTTTACCCAAAGGCATAGCCACCATCCAAGCATGACACTCCATGCCTCTTTTATGACATTCTTGTATGGCAAAAGCCAATGGATCGTATCCGGGATTCCCACCTTCACGTCCTGTAAATACTTCATTAAATGGTTCTATATTTGATGGATATGCCACATCACCTCTTATGCGTGTCTGAAATATAACAACATTAAAATTCATGCGTTGCAAATGATCAAGGATATCACACAATTCTTGTTGTTGTCGGTGTTGAGAGCTCTCGGATACGGCATGGGTGTGAGGCCAATCAAGACCATAGATCCCAGTAAGCCAAGCCGCCCTGATTTCTGTTTTATTTTGCGACCAAACAGCGATGCTCAAAAACAACAATAGTGTAAATAGGATAGATTTCTTCATTTTTTTCATCTTCATGATAATGCAAATATACAGAAAAGTTTTGTTAACACTACCAAATAATTATATTTTCATGTGAATCATCCATAAGAACTATTAGGTGAAAATATACTAATAAAAAGAGGTTATTCCCTACTGGAAAGAGGGATATTCTCTTTTATAAGAAATTTTCCTAATTTATATTTGCATCAAATAAAAAAACGAAAGCTTATGAAAACTTCTACTCGCTTACTATCAGTCATACTAGTGGCAATGACCTTGACTATAGGACTAACTTCTTGTGACATACAGATTAATGATGAAGGAATTGATGTCAGCGTACTTTCATCCGGTTTAGAGTCTCATAATTGGAGATCCGTCACGGACTATGATGATTGCACTGTGACAAGAATTCTGTATTTTACGCCACAAGGCACAGGATACTTCACAGAAGTGACAGGTTACTATGATCAATACGGACAACTGAAATCTTCAGTACAAAACACTTATAATTTGAGCTGGAAAATTGATGAGAACTCTGATATGACTATCTATCTGGATGACGGCTCCAATATCTATTTCGACAACATATCGATAAGCAATGGACAACTGTACGGATTGTTTGATAACGAAAACCTTAGCTTTGAATAAAAGAAGAAGATTCAAATTAGTTTTTTATAAGTATAAAACGACAAGAGGATAAACTTTTTGAGACTAAATATTTTTATGTATCTTTGCATAATAGAATCTATTTAATACATAAATGGCAACCAGCCACCATGTAAAAAGAAAAAAACAAGAAAGGATGAAATTAATTTTAGTTGGCTTATTAGCTGGGACCGTGTCACTTCAGGCACAAAACAATCAATCAGGGATCAAAGAAAGTTCCATTTTCACAGGGCTGGAATATAAAGTAGAAAGTGCCGCGAATGTAGGCAATGGAGATCATTCTCCTTTATGGTTAAACGCAAACAAGCAAGGATTGTCCTCTATTAATAAGGATAATGCATATGTTGCAGCGGGTATTTTCAAACCTATGAGCTCCAAGAAATTTGCCTATAGCTATGGGTTAGAGCTTGCCGGAGCCAATCACTTCACGTCCGATGTATTTGTTCAACAAGCTTATCTGGACTTAAAATATCGCAATATACAATTGAGTATAGGTAGTAAAGAGCGCAATGGTGAATTGGTAAATCAGAAACTATCAAGCGGAGGATTAGTTTTCTCGGGAAATGCCCGTCCGATACCACAAATACGTGTAGAATTTCCGAAATACATCACTGTACCCTATACAAACAATTGGTTATCTGTAAAAGGACATCTAGCTTACGGATGGTTCACGGATGGCAACTGGCAAAAAAGCTTTGCTGGTGCCTCAGGAGATCGAACGTCCAGCGTATTGTATCATTCAAAGGACATATTTTTCAAGATCGAAAGACCTGATTTATTACCTTTACGATTTGAATTCGGACTGGGAATGGAAGCTCAATTTGGAGGAGTACGATACTATCATGATGGTAATAAATTCAGCATGCCCGAAGGATTTAAAGATTATATAAAGGCTTTGGTACCCATGCATGGAGGGACTACTGCCCCTGAAAGTGACCAGGAAAACATCGAAGGAAACATGTTGGGTAGTTATCATTTCTCATTAAGCTATAAAGTAAATAATTGGGAAATAAGACCTTATTATGAACATTATTTTGAAGACCAGTCTATGCTTTCAATGAAATACAAATGGAGAGATGGCTTAATTGGACTAGAATTGACATTCCCCAAGAACAGATTTGTAAGCAGCATGGTGGCTGAATATTTTGGAAGTATGGACCAATCAGGGCTATTCTACAGAAAAGATAAAGACGGAAACACCTACATACATATGGCCGGTAATGATAACTATTATAATAACGGATTTTATATCAGCTGGTCACACTGGGGTATGGCAATAGGAAATCCTCTATTTATGTCACCGATATACAATAAAGATCATTCTCTAAGTTTTCGGAGTAATAGAATGACAGCAAGACACTTTGGTATATCCGGTAATCCAACCAGCGAACTATCATACAGAGTGCTGTTATCATACACACGTAATTGGGGAACATATAATTATCCTTATTATGATGCGAATAGCAAGCTAACAGTGAAAGCTAATACATCTACATTATTTGAATTAACATTCAGCCCTCACAAAATGAGAGGATGGAGTTTTACTACTTCAGGCGCTACTGATTGTGGTAGTGTATATGGTAAAAACAAGGGAGTAATGTTGACCGTACGAAAAGTAGGAATCATTTAAGCATTGTACATTTAATAATGCTCCGTTTACAAACAAAGAACATTGTATAGATGAGAGTACCAACAGACCCAAAATTACAGGTGAGTAATCAATAAACTGCAGGCGAGTAGCCAATCAATTGCAGGCCTGCAATTTGAAACTTGCTCGCGGGGAGTAAGAAGATTGCCGACCTGTAGATGAAAGATTACAGGCGTGCAATATTTTTGCTGAAATAAGGGTACAGAAAAAGGAATTGAGCCTGCTTTTGTTTACAAGTTAGTTACTATAATACGAATTAAGTTTACGTCTTATTCACCTCTATACTAAAGAAGTTTGCCACAAACAGAATATTCTACAGCATCGTTGGAAAAGAAACCTGTAAAAGTTTACAAAATCGACATTCATAAATCGTATTACATCTTGTAGTCTTTGAATTAAGAGATTGATTACAAGAAGTTCAAGAACTCAATAGGTTGTTTCGTCCAACTCATAAGGAAGAGTTGCCGAACTCAACCTTATGAGTTGACAAACTCAATAGGGAGAGTTGACCAACTCATAAGGTTGAGTTTGTGAAAACTCTATAGTGAGTTAGACGATGAGTCAGTATCGTGAAATAGTGAAGGCACGTTGACTGCTTTTTACCTTCACCAGAGACCAGCAAAGCATTTTAATTGTGTCTTTAATCTCACCTCTTCATCTTTCACATTTCACTCATAATGTCTTATCGGTGGGCAAGACTATCCAATTACTAACTTTAGAAGATAAACATGATGAGGCAAATTAGAAAAAAAGGAGTGTTGATTAATAATTTAATCAACGCTCCTTTTAAATACTATTTATCTCGTAACGAACTTAAATTCCCAAAGATTTCTTTACTGCTTCAATCTTAACATCGGCTGCTGCGTTAGCAGCATCCCATTTGCCTGGAACAAGCGTACCTTTTACCTCTATGTAAAATTTAATCTTAGGTTCTGTACCTGATGGTCTAACAGAAACTTTAGTCTCATCTGCAGTAAAATACTGCAATACGTTACTTGTTTCCGGCATTACTAGATCAGTTACATTTCCTTGCGCATCCGTCTGTTTCAAAGTTTGATAATCTTTCCACAATACAACAGGTGAGCCACCGATTTCTTTTAGCGGACTATTGCGGAAGTTTGTCATCATTTGTTTGATCTCTTCTGCGCCGCTCTTTCCTTTCTTCACAACACTTACACCCTTCTCTTTTGAGAATCCATAAGTGATGTATATCTCTTGAATCAGCTCAAACAATGTCTTACCATTATCTTTAGCCCAAGCGGCAATTTCAGCCATTAAACTACAAGCCGATACTGAATCCTTGTCACGACAGAAGTCCTCAGCTAAGAAACCATAGCTTTCTTCACCTCCACCGATATATTTCTTTTTACCTTCAGCTAAAAGTATTTCACGAGCAATCCACTTGAATCCAGTGTATACATCCATCATCTCCAAATTGTTTTTCTCAGCAATCTTTCTAATTACTTCGGTTGTAACAATTGTTTTAACAATGTATTCGTTACCCTTCACCAACTTGTTGGCTTTATAATTGGTAATGATGTAATAAAGGAAAAGTAAGCAAGTCTGATTTCCGTTAACCAAAGTCCATTCACCTTTGTCATTCTTAATAGCAAGACCGATACGGTCAGCATCTGGATCACTTGCTTCAACCAAGTCGGCATCAATTTCTTTTGCCTTCTCAATTGCTAATGACAATGCAGCAGGCTCTTCGGGATTTGGAGATACAACAGTGGGGAAATCACCACTTATTACCATCTGCTCGGGAACAGTTGTCACATTATCAAATCCCCAAAGTTTCAATGAAGCGGGGATAATTCTAACTCCGGTTCCATGTATTGGGGTGTAAACGATCTTCAAATCATGTTGACGTTTGATTGCATCAGGATTAATGCTTACTGTGTGTACAGCATCAAGATATTCTTTGTCGATATCTGCTCCAATGATTTGAATAAGTTCAGGATTACCCTTAAACTTAATTTGTGATGGATCAGCTACCTTTTCAACTTCTTTAATGATACCTGTATCGTGTGGAGCGAGCACTTGAGCTCCATCATCCCAATAAGCCTTGTATCCATTATATTCCTTAGGATTGTGACTGGCAGTAATGTTGATACCGCTCTGACATCCTAAATGACGAATAGCAAATGACAATTCAGGGGTAGGACGAAGATCATCAAATAAATATACTTTAATATTGTTTCCACTGAAGATATTCGCTGAAATCTCAGAGAACTTACGGCTGTTGTTACGACAGTCATAACCGATTGCTACTGAAATCTGTTTGAGCGAAGTAAATTGTTTATTTAAATAATTGCAAAGACCTTGTGTTGCAGCACCCACCGTATAGATATTCATACGATTTGAGCCTGCGCCCATAATGCCTCGCAATCCACCTGTACCAAATTCCAAATCCTTATAGAATGATTCAATAAGTTCTGTTTTATCCTCTGCATCAAGCATTCTTCTTACATCAGCTCGCGTATCGGCATCATAAGCCGGAGTAAGCCATTTCTCAGCTTTTGCTGTGACTTGTTTAAGTAACTCTTCGTTATTTGACATAAATATCAATATTAATAGTTAATGTTCTTTCTACAAAAATACAACTTACCAAAGAAAAATCCTAATTATTGAGGGACTTTATAACGGTCACCTGTTGCTTTAAGAATTTCGCGTAAAGTCTCTGGTGAATACCCCGGACGTAGCACAGGTAAAGCCTGATTGTATGCTCCGCGAGCAAACTTTCCATCTTTTTCTTGCTTCACTACTCCATCATTATATTTCACTATCAAGTAGGTTCCCAACTCTTTCCATGACTTGAATGTGTTAGTAGCACAATCATTGGTATAATTGTTGAGATATTCTTGTGCTTTCAATGAATCAACTTTAAGCAAGCGCAAAGCTTCCGCTTCAATACGTGGCTGGTTTGCTGCAAAATTATCTTCAAAAACTTGTTGTTTCTTTCGAAGATCTCCTATCATCAAATCATATCTGGGATAGATCATGTTGCTTACCCAATTGTATATCCACCAAGCTGAATCCCATGAGAATGTAATATAATCACCATGTCCCTGAGCATAACAATCCGGTACGTTAGTGACACCGCAATAGACCGGCGTATAAACAGTCATGTTTGCATCATCTAGTCCAAACCACAAAACACCACCAACAGGATCAGGCAAATCAGCACGCATTTGTGCTACAAAAGTGAATCCGGTCTGTTGAGTGGATATAGGACGTTCATTAAAGCCTTTTATACTGTCAACCTTCCATGTTAATGGAGACAAACGGTAAGGAGAATGATACTGACCAGCTCCGGGATCATGAGCCATATCTAGCTCTGTTCCTTCATAGTGGTCTCGCATGGCTGTTTGAATATCGCGCACACTCACTTTACGAAAAGGTTTCACGTAAAGTGGTATAGGAGTTTTTGACTGTCCTTTAATATAGGATAAATAAGAATCCATATCAGGATTAAACATACGATAGAAACTCCATACACGTGCTTCACAAAAGCGCAATGCTTCAAAGTCTGTAGGAGCATAGGCATCTGCGAAACTGAAATCTTTATTGATGCCATTGAAATAACCTTTTTCACGTGCAAAAGATACCACATCAGGAGAATACAACACATTTTGCGTGTCGTTCATATCAAACTGATGTATACGACTTTGATTGGCATGCGCAGCAATACAATCATCCGGTATACGCACGGCTACCCATACAGCTCCATGCATGCCAAATCCCTTACCTACCATTTCCATGATCCAAGCTTCATTGGGATCAGCTATTGTAAAGGATTCTCCTTCACTGGCATATCCATATTCGGCAACAAGATCTGTCATAACCTTAATTGCCTCACGTGCTGAACGGCTCCGTTGCAAAGCCACGTACATCAAACTACCATAATCCATGACAGCAGTTGTATCAACTAACGCAGGACGACCACCAAATGTCGTTTCAGCAATGGTAACCTGAAACTGGTTCATGTTACCTATTACATTATAGGTATTGACAGCTTCAGGTATTTTTCCCAAAGGTCTGTTTGTATCCCAATCAACTATTTCACGCATACTACCCGCCGGGTTGTTTTTCGTTGCCGGATAATGACATAGATACCCATATAATCCATAGGAATCAGCATTATAAGACACAATAACCGACCCATCGGCTGATGCTTTTTTGCCAACAATTAAGTTGGTACATGCCATCACAGACGAATAGGTCATTCCCATAACGAGCAATAATAAAAATGTTTTCTTAAATGTTACCATCTGAATGAGTTTTTATATGTGGAAACATTTCCTACATTATCCACAGCGATTAATTCAAATTTATGTATTCCGCCTCGTTTCACTTGCGCTTCACTAAGCTTATATTCCATCTTGTTGCTTTGACGACGCAAATGCAGCAATACAAATTTTCCATCAACAAATCCCCTATATGAACGTAATCCGGAACCGGAATCACCAACAATAAAAGCCAACCTGCTACCTGCTCCCATAGATAAAACGGATATCTTAGGAGGAGTATTATCTATCATCAATTTGTAAGTACCGAGTTTCTCTATCTTAGTAATAATAAATCCGTTACGATAGATACCTCCACAGGATTTCCATCCCATCGGCGACTGACTGGCTATATATAACTTTCGTTCATCGCCTTGAGGTACCGGATGTTTCAACCTGATTTGCAGTTCGCACGAACCCAATAGTAAAGTGGGCTGATTATCTAATTGATATACATCAGATAGACCAGTAGATGCATGAACTTGTAAATGTATTGATAAATCGTTAGGGACCATCAACTTGGGTATAATTACTTGCACACCGGGTCGAGATATAATATTTATCCGATTCCAATGAATCAAGACATTCCCGGAAAATTTCCATTGCGGCACAGTCTGTTTACGTCCTCTAATCACAAAATTATATTTGCTTTCATTGCCATAAAGATCACGCAAAACAAGCTGACACTTATAATCACGCTCTTGATTTACAAAAACTAATCCTCGTTGAGGATCAGCCTTCATTATACGCATGCGGTTGCCGGGCTCACGATACATCTTTTCAAAATCATTTTCAACCCATGCTGATTTCATCAGATTCTCTGTGCGCGAGAAACAAGCCATATTTGTACTGCATTTCAGTTTGCCATCCACATACAATGAAACATATCGCACGCCATGCTGACTATAAGATGCGTCCTGGTAATCGTGGCATTTCACTCCTACTCCTATCCATCCCCATCCTTTAATAATCTTTCCATTGGCAGGATAAAACGAGACTTGATCCGTACGTCCACCTATAATACCTGTTCCATGTTGAGGGAAAAGACGAATGCCCGTGGCTTGAGGTTTACGAGTATCCTTGAAATGACTCATAAAAAATGGAGTCGGATCCACAAAGTCTCCATTATCCGTACGATAAAGATCCAAATGAAGATGAGGTCCCATTGAGAAACCTTCATTACCACTAAAACCTATTTGATCGCCTTGCCTCACACGCAATTCATTTGGTTTCAAAGTTATTTCGCATTGGTCGGTCTGATGTCTATACTGATAATTAAGCGTATAATTCATAACTGCCGGAGAGAAGCCGATCATATGCCTATATATAGAGGTGTATCCATTGGGGTGTGTAATATGAACCATATATCCGGATCCATACGACACAAATATCTTCGAGACATAACCATCAGCAATGCTGTAAACGGGAAGCCCGGTCTTTCCATCTGTTTTGAAATCTATTCCTCCATGAAAATGACTGGGACGCAACTCCCCGAAACTACCACTTAAAATAAGAGGAATACGTAAAGGAGGAGTAAACGATATGACCTTTCGGCATACCTTTACATTTCCTGACTTATTGTGTATTGCCGGAACACTTTGCATTTGCAGTAACAAAGTGGCGGCTATCAGATACCATTTTTTCATTTATATAAACTAATCTTTTCCCAAAAAAGTACTGCAAAAGTACAGTAAATTCACTGTATAATCAATTTTACCAATGGGAAAAAAGTATTATTTATCTTTAATTTTTGGGAGACTATTACATAATGTTTTTTATGGATAGTATCCAACATGCTTAATGTGAATAAACCTACCGACAGAGAATCAATCGGTTGACATCCTTCAATAAGAATTGTAGGAGGATTAAAAAGCAAATTATAGCTATACCATCTATTATGACAGGAAGTATACAATAAGGCCATTTTATTATTGTCACGAATAGAAATGCGATTAAATTGCTTGTTGTAATAGAGCCCTTGGGACTGTAAATATGTATTAATGGCACGAAGGGTGTTGCGAAGTTGAAAGCTGGCAATAACATATCCTTCTTTTCCAATGAATAAAGTCAAAAACTTACCATTGCAAAGAGGATAAACATAAATGAGATTACCATGATATTTAATTGTACGCACACTTACTCCTTGCAATAAATAATGACGAATCCACTTGGGCACATTTTGGGGCTGATCCGAATTGCCAAGAAAAATCTGATTATCACTATCCTGTGAAGGACATTCTATAATCACTTCACTGAAATGCGATGCATAAGGAGAAAACATTCTCACCAAATCCGAAATACAATAAGGAGAATGGCGAAAACAAGAGTCAAAAGGGACAAGTTCTTTTAATAAAGATGAAAAATGATTAGTTGCAATAATAGCCTGTGAATGAGGTGATACAAACTTATACAGATTAATAGACGAAGCGGTATGCTGTTCATTTTGAAGAGTGCAAGCATAAAAAGTCCCACCAACGGACGCGATTGCCACAAGTGAAATAATCCACACTTTTACTTTCAAATTACACTTCATAGACTCATATATTCAACCAAAATTTATATCTTTGCAGGCTTATAAAATACAAAAATATAATTTTCCCGGTTGAAAATGAATTATTTAGTCAAAAAAGAACTATCATACTTCTTCAATTCCAACATAGGCGTGATTTTACTCACAATATGGTTCCTATCTCTAGGTTTGATACTATGGGTTATAAATGGTAACTATAATATTCCTCTGTCAGGATATGCAACACTTCATCCTTTTTTTAAATTGGCTCCCTTGTTAATGCTGATATTAGTTCCGGCTATTGCAATGAGAATGTTTCCGAAAGGGAAAAAAGTAGAAACCAATGAAAGTACAGATTCAACTCCTATAAAACAATCGTCAACAATCGTATTACGGAAATTTGAGGCAACCTTTCTGCTAGTATGCACAGCCATCGCTCCTACTCTTATTTACGTGGTAAGCATCGCATGTATGAGCATGCAAGGAATCGATCTCGGAGAAACAATCAGTGGGTACTTGGGGCTAGTCTTGGTGGCAACTGCATTTAGTGCTATGGGATTATTCTGCTCATCGCTAACAAGTAATCAATTCATTGCTCTTATAATAGGTATAGCATTGAATGCCATATTCTACTTCGGTTTCAATTTGATTTCATCAATCATTGCAATAGAAAGCATTCACAAATATACTGAACAATTTGGATTACAGTATCATTATGAGTCACTGGCACGGGGAGTAATTGCAAGTAACGATATAGTTTACTTTATTTCCATAACAGTGTTATTTCTCTGGTTTACCCTATTACTCAATATCCGAAAGAAATGAAAAAGCCTGTCAAACAAAGTATTGTTTTTATTTGCATTTTGGTCATTATAAACATACTATCATCAATTTTTTCGTTTCAATGGGATCTTACTGCGGACAAAAGATTTACTTTTACCAAAGAAAGTCTACAAGTTCTGAAAGAGATAAAACATCCTCTGCAAATAGATTTATACTTAAATGGTGAAATGGCACCCTCTTTTTATAAGCTGCAGACTAGCACAATAGAGCTGTTGCATGAAATGGCGAAACACACGCCATATAACATCAAGATAAATAACATGCCCCATCCCAAATCTATAAATGAAGAACAAGCTATCACTAAACTTACAGATATGGGGATTCATGGAACAGTTGTAAATGACAGCAATGCTCAAGGAAAGAATGCACAGCAGTTGATTTTTCCTGAAGCGAACGTTATATATAATGGTGACACAATTACTGTAGATTTGTTGTTACAAAAGAATCATCTGTCTCCACAAGAAATCACAAATGCTTCGGAAAATAATCTGGAATATGCATTTACCGATGCCTTGCATCTCTTAACAAAAAAAACGACACAGCGCATTGCTTTTATAGAAGGACAGGGTGAATTGCCTGATACTTATGTCTATGAAGCAACTAATGCATTGAGTAAGTATTATCAAATTGATCGCGGTAAACTTACAGACGATCCATCCACATTATCTGCATATAAAGTATTAATAATAGCAGGACCGGAAAAGCCTTTTAGTGAATCGGATAAATATATTCTAGATCAATATCTGATGCATGGAGGGAGCATATTCTGGTTAGTTGACGGAATAAAAATAAATGAAGATAAGTTTCAAACAAATGGAGAGTCTCCTACGATAAAGAATGAGCTGAATATAGACAACTTACTTTCTTCATGGGGCGTGAAAATCAACGCTTTGACGGTGCAAGACAGACAATGCACTCCTATCAGAATTGCAACACAAAACTCAGGAGCCAAAGGAACATATAACACTCTTCCCTGGTTCTTTGCTCCACTTTTGCAACCAAATACAAAGAACCCTATAACAGCCCATTTGTCACCTTTAAAATCGGAAATGGTGAGTAGTATTTCTGTGTTGAGTAATAAGATACACGCTACAGAATTGCTCAGTACATCCAACGAATCACACATTCTGCAAACGCCTGAAGCGGTGAGTTTAAAATATTTAGGAATGCCGACAACGAAGAAATACTTTAGTCAGCCATCTCAGCCTATTGCCATACTGTTGGAAGGAAGATTTCCTTCAGCATATGCCCACGCATCTCGTCCAAGTGATTGTAAAGACTGGCCACTTGAAAAGAGGAATATAAGCAAACCAACTAGACAAATTGTTGCAGCTTCTGCGAGCATTATTCAAAATGAATGGAGCAATGAAGGGGAGCAATCACAACCATTGCCACTGGGATATGACCAACTTACCGGACAACGATTAGGTAATCAAGACTTCATTGTGAATGCTGTAAATTATTTAGCAGGTAATGGTTCGTGGCTTCAAATGCGCAATAAAAAAAGTAAGGTTCGCCTGCTTTCCAAAGAAAGTGTTATGCCGAAAAGGCTTGTACATTGGCAAGCATTAAATATTGGAGGTCCGATTCTTGCTATTGTACTAATATGCGTATTAATGGGCTATCTTCATAAAAAAGAATGAATATAAATCAGTTTTTTCACGTTTTTAGATAAATAATCCACGTGGTAGGACCTATTTTTACCTACATTTGTCTACATTTTTTACTAACATATTTTACAAAAGTAAATACCATGAAACAGTTAACATTAGTAGTTTCTTTTCTGTTGATATCAGTTTATTCTTTCGGAGGAAATAAAGATCAAAATTCTCCATGGAATAATTATAGCCAAGTTGAGCAACAAGTCCAAAAAACATCTTTCCCTGATCGTGTATATAAAATTACAGACTTCGGTGCTATTGCCGGACAAGATAGTATTTTGTGTCATGATGCAATAAATTTAGCCATCGTGACTTGTAGTCAGGACGGTGGAGGTATAGTAGAGATTCCAGCAGGAACTTATTATACGGGTCCTATTACTTTAAAAAGCAATGTAAATTTACACTTTGAAAAAGGTGCAGTTTTGAAGTTCTCTACAGAACAAAGTCTATATTTCCCTGCTGTATTAACTCGCTGGGAGGGATTGGATTGCTATAATGCGCATCCTTTGATTTATGCATATGGAGAAACCAATATTGCTATTACAGGCGAAGGGGTAATTGATGGGCAAGGCAGCAATCAATCCTGGTGGAAGATGTGCGGAGCCACAAAATTCGGATACACGCCTGGAATAGTCAGCCAAAAAACAGGCGGACGTGCACGTTTGCAAATGTACGGAGAAAACGGAGTGCCCATCTATAAACGTGTGATGACTCCTGAAGACGGATTGCGCCCACAATTAATAAATATTGTTCGTTGTAACCGTGTGAAAATAGAGGACGTAGAGTTACTAAATTCACCTTTTTGGGTGATTCATCCGTTATTGAGCCAAAACATTATTGTAAACAGAGTAAAAATAATGAACCATGGTCCTAATGGAGATGGATGTGATCCGGAATCATGCAAAAATGTAATTATCGAAAACAGTTCATTTGAAACCGGAGACGATTGCATCGCCATAAAGAGCGGACGTAATCTTGACGGAAGAAAATGGGGTATTCCCAGTGAAAACATTATCATTCGTAACTGCAAGATGAAAGACGGTCATGGTGGTATAGTAATCGGCAGTGAAATAAGTGGAGGATTCAAGAATTTATATGTAGAAAACTGCGAAATGGATAGTCCTAACCTCGACAGGGTATTACGCATCAAGACAAATACCTGCCGTGGAGGCGTTATTGAAGACATCTTCTTGCGCAATATCAAAGTGGGCCAATGCGGTGAAGCAGTTATCAAAATAAACCTTGATTACGAACACAACGAAGATTGTCATCGTGGCTTCATCCCTACAGTAAGAAATGTATACGTTGATAGTGTAACTTGCAAAAAAAGCGACTATGGAGTATATATCATCGGATTAAAAGAAAGCACACAAGTATATAACATCAATATCACAAACTGTAATTTTTCCGGAGTAAAAAATCAGAAAGTAAGCATAACAGGTGCAAGGGACGTGAAATTTAAAAATTTGCTGATCAACGGTAAAGAAGTTAAATAAAAACGAACAAAATAGTACCTAGTAGTAGGTATTTTTCGGTAAAACGACTAACTTTGCACTTGAAAGTTTTTTATTACAAATATAAAAGATAAAATTATGACTTATTCACAGGAAGTGGAACACATGTGTGTTGTGAAAAAGGGTCCTAATCATGGACCAGCCCCGATTCCGGAAGAAGGAAAATGGGTAAAATCAAAAGAAATTGTTGACATCTCCGGTTTGACACATGGTGTGGGTTGGTGTGCACCTCAACAAGGTGCCTGCAAGCTTACACTTAATGTAAAAGAAGGTGTAATTCAGGAATGCCTTATTGAGACTATCGGTTGCACAGGTATGACTCACTCTGCTGCTATGGCCGCAGAGATTTTGCCTGGCAAAACAATTCTTGAGGCATTAAATACCGACCTTGTGTGTGATGCAATAAATACTGCAATGCGCGAATTATTCCTACAAATCGTTTACGGACGTACACAATCTGCTTTCTCTGAAGGTGGTTTGCAAATCGGTGCCGGATTAGAAGATTTAGGTAAAGGTTTACGTAGCCAAACAGGTACATTATACGGTACATTGGCTAAAGGTCCTCGCTACTTGGAATTAACCGAAGGTTATATTACTCGTATGGCTCTTGACGAAAATGACGAAATCATCGGTTACGAATTTGTTCACATGGGTAAATTCATGGAAGAAATCAAAAAAGGTACCGATGCAAATGAAGCCTTGAAAAAAGTAACTAATCATTATGGTCGCTTTGATGAGGCAAAGAAATACATTGACCCACGTAAAGAGTAATAAGGAGGATATACATTATGGCATTATTTGAAAGTTACGAACGTCGTATTGACAATATTAATAAAGTTCTTGGTTCATATGGAATCAAAAGCATCGAAGAAGCTAAGGCTATTTGTGATGCTAAAGGTATTGATCCTTACACTATTGCAGAGGAAACACAACCAATCTGTTTTGAGAATGTAAAATGGGCTTACGTTGTAGGTGCTGCAATCGCAATAAAGAAAGGTGTAAAGAATGCTGTTGAGGCTGCTGAAGCTATCGGTGAAGGATTACAATCATTTTGTATTAAAGGTTCTGTAGCTGATGACCGCAAAGTTGGTATCGGTCATGGTAATTTAGCTGCAAGATTGCTTCATGAAGATACTCAATGCTTCGCTTTTTTGGCTGGTCACGAATCATTCGCAGCTGCTGAAGGAGCTATTAAAATTGCTGAAATGGCAAATAAAGTACGTAAAAACCCTTTAAGAGTTATATTGAACGGTCTTGGTAAAGATGCTGCACAAATTATCTCTCGTGTAAATGGTTTTACATACGTGCAAACTCAATTTGACTATTACACAAGTGATTTGAAAGTAGTAAGAACAATTGAATATTCTAAAGGTCCTCGTGCTGCTGTAAAATGCTACGGTGCTGATGATGTACGTGAAGGTGTTGCTATTATGCACAAAGAAGGTGTTGATGTATCTATTACAGGTAACTCAACCAACCCTACTCGTTTCCAACATCCAGTAGCAGGTACATACAAGAAAGAGCGTATTCTTGAGGGAAAACCTTACTTCTCTGTTGCATCAGGTGGTGGTACTGGTCGTACATTGCATCCTGATAATATGGCTGCAGGTCCTGCCTCTTATGGTATGACTGATACACTTGGCCGTATGCACAGTGATGCACAATTTGCCGGAAGTTCATCAGTTCCTGCTCACGTAGAGATGATGGGATTCTTAGGTATGGGTAACAACCCTATGGTAGGTGCCAGTGTTGCTGTTGCAGTGACAGTAGCTCAAGCTCTAGCAAAATAAAATTATCATATATCCTACAAAAAAAGGCTATTCATTTTGAATAGCCTTTTTTTATATCTTCTCTAATTTTATTTTACCGATTCTTTATCAACTTTCAACAACCCACCGGTTAATGAATCGAATTGCACTTTGATCTTTTCTTTCTTATTACTAAATAAGTCATTTAATAATGTTTCTATATTACCATACTGAGCAATCATATAACTAGATGAGAAGTAAACTTTATCCTCATTGTACACTGTAAATTTAGCCTTTGACGGAACATTGTAAACAACACCATCATACTTACCTTTCTTATCCTTTTTTACCACTTTGGGATCTATTGTTTTCTGAACAATGCTCTGCTCATTTTCGATTTTGTATTCTATAGGATCACCGCCAAGATCATCAGCATCAACTACACCACGTTTTTCACTAAAACGAAATAAAACATGAGAAGTATAATCACCATTTTGAGGATCAATCACGAATGTATAAGTCATAGCTTCATCACTTGTTGTACCAGAAAACAATGAACTAAGAGCCTTATCTTGATCATTTAATTGATTAAGCATAATCTGCATTGAGGCACCATCTTTCGGCATGTTGTCAAGGTCACCACTTAATAACGAGTTTTTGGTATCCCTCATCTTAAATATCTCCTGTGATACCAATTCTGCCATTTTTGCAGAAGAACCAGCCTGAACAACGTCCTGCGTGAGCAAATCATGAGGATTAAGCATCTTCGCAGGCTCTGCAACCAACTCACTCTTCACAGGAATATCGTCAATTTTCTCCGCGTTGCAATTAATGGCTTCAATCAATCCCTTTTCAGAGAGTTGAATCAAAGGAGCTACGGTCCCTTTTTTCATTTTAATGAAATATACCTTAGATGAATCAGGTATTGCTTTCTCTTCTGCAGTTATTTCACTGATTTTCCATGTTACTTTAGGATCGGGAGACACATTTTTCAACCGCAAATAGCTCCCTGCATATTGACAAAACTCGCCAGGAGTATAAGTATGTTTTGCTGCCTTCACCGTAACAATAATTTGATTTCGGGGAAGAGCATAAACGACACCTTCAACCGGCTTTTTATTTTCCGTTTTATAATCTGTAACCTCAGTCTGTGCAAATCCATTTGCTGCAGCAAATAAAGCCGCAAAAAGAATTAACTTCTTCATATCCTAAATTACTTAAGTTATTAAAATTTTAATCGCAAACATCAATTAAAGTTTTCCACGCTTCAGGAATCTTATCAACGATATCACTAGCTGTCATTCCTCGCATTCCCATTGAAGCTTCAGCTATATCACCTGCCTGCCCATGCAAGAATGTGCCTAAAATAGCTGCTTCTTCAGAAGTGTAGCCTTGGGCAAGCAAACTTAGTAAAATACCGGTAAGCACGTCTCCACTCCCGGCTGTTGCCATTCCCGGATTTCCCGTTGGATTAAAATGTATATCACCATCTGGAGTAATCACTGCCGTCCAAGCACCTTTGAGTATAATATATAACTTACGTCTAAAGGTTATATCACTGGCTTTCAGCAACATTTCGTATGTATTATTGCAACGTCCTACTAATCTTTGAAATTCTTTGGGGTGAGGAGTCAAAATAGAATTCACCGGCACAAAATTCATCACAGAATGATTCTCAGCCAAAATATTTATTGCATCAGCATCAAGAACCATAGGAGATTGAGTCTGCTTAAGTTGGGCAATGAAAGCCTCACCTGTATCAGGCGAGGTACCTAATCCCGGTCCAATAGCTACAGCCTGGTATTTATCAGCTTCCTCTGCATTTGAAAAATAATATTGGTTGATGTCCTGATTCACAATAGCCTCAGGAACTGAAATTTGAACAATATCATTATTTTTAATGGGAGCATGCACTGTCAGCAAACCGATTCCGGTTCTCAAGGCAGCACGCGCCGCAAGCACTGAGGAACCAGCCATACCATATGATCCGGCGATCAACAAACCATGCCCATATGTCCCCTTATGAGAGAAGCGTCCTCTTGGCCGTATCATACGAAGAATATCTTGAATCTCGCTAATACTATATATTGTATCAATTTCCTCAATACCTTTTTTGCTCAAACCAATATCCAATACTTTGCATTCTCCTACATACTGTTCATTCTCAGAAAAGAGAAAAGCAAGTTTAGGAAATTGCAATGAAAAGGTATAATCAGCTTTTATTATATTTTCTTTTAAATTAAAGGTATTGTCCTCTGACATCAATCCTGACGGGACATCAATGGAAACCACTGTTGAACAGCTGCTATTAATATATTTTATCACAGCTGCATATCCCCCTTGGAGAGGTTTATTTAATCCAGTCCCAAACAGCCCATCAATGACCAATGTGTCTTCGTCTAACGTTGGAGGAACGAATCGTTGGGTAACCTGTGTAAAATCGCAGGCAGCAATATTTGCCAATCTTCCCACGTTTTCCTGGCAATCAGGAGATAACTCGGCTTGAGGGTTAAACAAAAAAGCTTTAACATTATATTTTCTCAAACACAATATACGTGCTATAGCCAATGCATCTCCGCCATTATTTCCCGGACCGGCAAAGACAACTACATGTACATCATCACTCCATCTCTTAACTAACGTGTTTACAAATGCTGTTGCCGCACGCTCCATCAAATCAATAGAGGCTATCGGTTCATGCTCAATAGTATAAGCATCAAGTTCCTTAATTTGTATACTTGGAAATATTTTCATATATTCTCTTTGTTGTTTTATATACAAAAATAAGCATTTAATTTGAGAACAAGTTATAGAATGAAGAAAAAAACGTTGACAATTAAGGGTTTGAAGACGATTCTGGGCAGATAAAGGAGTCTATCTCAGACTAGCAAAACGACAAGTTAGGACAAAGTGTCGTTTCTATCCCGCTACTTTTTCAGATAACATTATTAATTCTTTTTTCTCCTCTGTTTATGAACATAAGCTAGATTTATAAACAAAACGAGAATAAATATAGTCCAAGTTAACCAATAAAAAGCTCTTTCATGTCCAATTATAGAATTTTTAATATCAACAGAATAAAACGTCAACAATATAAACAAGCCAATAGTAACAAAAAGCTCTCCATACCATACTGATAATTTTAGATCCAGCTTTCGCTTTCTATATATAATGCAAATTAAGTAGAGAGTCAAAAGAGTCAAAATGCCATAACCTGTTAAGATTATAGCCAAAGGCATTTCCATGAAAGATGTAAATATAACGCCAAAACATCCAAAGCCTATAAAGATAAGCCATAGATATAAAAGAAGTAATTTGTTTTTCATACGGTTATATTGTAGGTTTGAAATATACACATCTTTTTAATATTTATTCCTTACGACTGCTGTTATCTTCATACGAGGAATACTTATTTTCTTCAGATCCAATACCTGAGCATCCACGCAACATCAATGAAATAGAGAGACTGACTAGACTACTTTCCTGTGATGCTTTTCATATTCGATTATTATCATGAGCAAAAATATATATTTTTTGTGTCTATACAATGGTATTTTCATAATTAACTGTAATTAAACATATCTTCCTTCGTAATGAATTCAATGTGACCTGTTTTGATGTTGTTCAATGAGAATGTGTGTGCCCTTATTTTAGTTGGCACCTTTAGACCTTACTTATTCCAATTTAATAGCAAGATTCATTACGCTCTAATATCATTTGCAGCAGATCCTTGATTATTCTTTTCTACATATTGAGCGAATTACGAAAAGAGAAGTTACTAATATTTCAATAAAGCTCAAGAAGCCCAGCTAAATATAAGCTGAGCTTAAAACTTATTATCCCTAAAAAGCCCTCTATAAGCGTTATGAAAAGCTATTGCATAAAAAAAGGTTGTCTCACGACAACCAATCTTTTTATTAACCTTAAATCTAATACCATGAAAAACATGATGCAAATATAAGCGATAAATGTTTTAAAACATAATTTTAGAGCAAACATTTGCTATGATTTAATATATTTTAAACTCTATTCAACAAAAAGAACTAATCCTTTCAGATATTCTCCTTCCGGATGGTATATATTTATAGGATGATCAGCCGGTTGATGTAGCTGATGTAATATTCTCACTTTACGTCCGCTCATGGCAGCTGCTGTAAATACTGCTGTACGAAAATCATCTTTTGTAACCACCTGTGAACATGAAAAGGTAAACAATATACCATTTGGACGTATTTTCTCAAAAGCTTTCGCATTGAGTTTACGATAGCCTTGAAGTGCATTATGTAATGCATTACGATGCTTTGCAAATGCAGGTGGATCAAGAACAATCAAATCATAACGATCACCCATTTCATCTAAATATTTAAAAGCATCCTCTGCAAATGCTTGATGACGCGGATCATTAGGGAAATTCAATTCTACATTTTGATTTGTCAGATCAATTGCCTTGGCCGAGCTATCTACTGAATGTACCAAATTTGCTCCTCCTCTCATTGCATAAAAAGAGAACCCTCCGGTATAACAAAACATATTAAGTACATTACGCCCTTTTGAATATCTTTCCAGCAAATGACGATTCTCTCGTTGATCAACAAAGAAACCTGTTTTCTGACCTTTGAGCCAATCCACATGAAATTTTAAGCCATACTCCATTGCCACATTATCGGCTTCGCCTCCAAGAAGAAAACCATTATCATGATCAACATCAGCCTTGAATGGAAGTGTGGTTTCGGATTTATAAAAGATATTATCTATTTTACCTTCCATCACCTTTGCCAAAGCTTCAGATATTTCTTTACGACAGACATGCATCCCCACAGAATGAGCCTGCATTACAGCCGTACGATTATAGATGTCAACGATTAGTCCGGGAAGATTATCACCTTCACCATGTACCAAACGATAAGTATTATTTATTGGATTTTCAGCCACACCGATGCTTACACGCAAATTATATGCTATTTTCAGTCTATCATACCAAAAAGCATCATTGATCTCTGCAGGTTTAAATGAGATTATCCGCACAGATATGCTTCCAACCTGATAATGCCCTATGCCAAGAAACTTATCTTTACTACTATAGAGATCAACAAAATCACCTTCATTTATACCCTCTTCAATGCATTTTATAGCACCTGAAAATATCCATGGGTGAAACCTTTCAATTGATGACTCCTTGCCTGGCTTTAATATTATTTTTTTATAGCTCATATTTATTATATTGCTTATTCTTTTACTTCTGTTTCAGGTTGTTCCATAATTTGCAACTGATAATCTCCACTTTCTTTCAATTTTTCCAGCAGTTCATATATTTTCAGACAAGTCCACGCATCCGTACTCGCATATCTCTTTTGCGATTCCGCAAGCTCATCAGCTTCCCAATTTGAAAGGCGTTGACTTTTTGAGATCTTCTTGCCAAAGAAATTAGCATATATCTTCTGCAAACTTAAGTCTTTCACACCAAAATTTTTCACGACATTCTGCAAGTCAAGGCAATTCTTCGGATCCACCTGTGTACGCCTACGCAAAGACAAGAAATCATCTTTCAAGGAAAGTCCCACCTTCATTACATTTTCATCTTCAAGCAAAGCAATTATAGGAGAAGACAGTCCTAATTTATTCAATCGGAAAAGGTAGCAATGATCATCCGTAGAAACTTGCAACAATGCCACTTTATGGATATTTCCTTTTCGAAAGGAAGGACGCGTTTCACTATCAATACCCAATATTGAATGTTGTCTTAAATCATTAATAGCTTCTTCAAGCTGCGCATCATTATCAATCACAGTTATTTCTCCATCAAATATGACATGTGACATAGTGGATATTTCCTGCTTTGATATTTTATCTTTTATCACCAACATGCTTACTCTATACTATTATATTTTATTTGGTGGAGTGCACGCATTGTATTGACCAGCACTTGTCCCCAATATTCCTTAAAATGTTCCTGGCACAATGCCAAAGAATCATTCATTGTTTCATTAACGCCCAATTTAAAAACGAAAATGAAATTCTTTAAATCCTGATAAATGTCAGCTAAATCTTCGGATATGCATTTTCGGATAGGGGTATCACTATATTTCATATCCTCCACAAATACATCCAAATAATCATCCCCATCGCCCAAAACCTTCTCCAATGTACTTTTCATTTGTTCATAAACCTCTTCTGTAACAGACATTTCAGGGTCTTCAAAACTCAAAGACGTAACTTCGGGCAACAACGAAGCCTTAACGTAGAGTAAAGGTAAAATCTTCAAAACAGTATCGACAAATTCGTCTTGTGTCTTTGTTTGCGACTCCTCTAAGAAGAGGCAATATTCAGCAGCAACAGTCACAAAATCGACGACATTTCTATCAAAAATAACTTCACTTTTTTGTTTCATATTTCTTTTTATGAACTGCAAAGTTACGTATTTTTTATTACATTTGCATCAAAATATTAAAAAGCAAATCGATGACAACCAAAAAACGTACAAAAAAGAATTCTTCTGATTCCGAATTAGGTGATAAAATCATTCAATTCGTGCATGGAGAAACTTTTCCCTTTGTTGTCGGACTGATCATTGGGGTTTTTGCTCTGTACCTTGTATTGTCTTTTACCTCTTACTTTATTACCGGTGCTGCAGATCAAAGCACACTTAATAATCCCGATAAAGCGCAAATCGATCTAATAAATAACCATATACAAAACTATGCAGGCTTGTGTGGAGCTAAAATTTCGGAATATCTAATAAATAAATGTTTCGGAATACCCTCCTATTTCATCGCTATAGTTTTAATTGTTACATCATTAAGATTAATGCGTGTATATCGCTATGCAAAATTGTGGCGTTGGTTCCTAGTATGTGCATTGTTAATGATATGGAGTTCCATTTTTTTAGGCCTAATAGGTACGAAGCTTGATACCTTTTTCTATCTAGGAGGATTACATGGTTACAATGTAAGCTTATGGTTTATCTCACAGATTGGTGAACTAGGCGCATGGCTTGTATCCATAGGCTCTGCGATTTTATTCCTCATCTACTTCACGAATAGAACCATTATATGGATTAGACGTATACTAAGATTGGAAATTCGTTCGCCGCAAGAAGCCTCACAGCAAGCATCCGATGAGGATACAATTAATGAGGAGAAAGAAGAAAACATTGCCGAAGATGAAAATAATTCTCTCGAGAACAATGACGATGAATCCACTACAGTTAATTATGACTTTACGAAGAACAATAAGCCTATAACGGTAGCGACACCTCCTGCACCTATTATTAATCCAATAATAGAAAATGACGAAGAACCAGAAGATATTATTGATAATAACGATATAAAAGACGGTCCGGAGTTGGAAATTATTGCTGCTCCCGAAGAAAAAATGTCTACGGATATACCGATGGTACCATACAATCCCAAACTGGATTTAGAGAACTATCACTATCCTACTTTAGGCCTATTGACCAAATATGATAATGAGAAGCCTGCTGTAGACATGAATGAGCAGAATGCTAATATTGAGAAGATCATTAACACACTCCGCAGTTTTAGCATCGAAATAAGTAATATAAAAGCAACAGTCGGCCCGACGGTAACATTATATGAAATAACCCCGGAAGCAGGTATACGTATTTCTAAAATCAGAGGATTGGAAGATGATATCGCATTAAGTCTTTCAGCTTTGGGTATCCGAATCATTGCTCCAATACCCGGGAAAGGTACAATTGGAATTGAAGTTCCAAATTCAAATCCGCAAATTGTTTCAATGCATTCTATTATTGCATCTGCAAAATTTCAAGAATCTAATTATGATTTACCTGTTGCATTAGGGAAGACTATCACCAATGAGGTATTTATGGTCGATTTATGCAAGATGCCTCATATGCTGGTAGCAGGTGCCACAGGTCAAGGTAAATCAGTTGGATTGAATGCAATCATAACGTCATTACTTTATAAGAAGCATCCGTCTGAATTAAAGTTTGTATTGATTGATCCCAAAAAAGTTGAGTTCAGCATATACGCAGCCATAGACAAACACTTCTTGGCTAAACTTCCCGGTGAAGATGATGCCATTATCACCGATTTCACAAAAGTCGTGCAGACCTTGAATTCACTTTGCACTGAAATGGATTCACGTTATGACTTGCTGAAAAAGGCACATACACGTAATGTAAAAGAATACAATGCCAAGTTCATTGCCAGAAAACTTAATCCTGAGAACGGTCACAAGTTCATGCCATACATTGTAGTAATCATTGATGAGTTTGGTGATTTGATCATGACTGCAGGTAAAGAAGTGGAATTACCTATTGCCCGTATAGCCCAGTTGGCCCGTGCAGTCGGCATACATATGGTGATAGCAACACAACGACCAACCACAAATATTATCACAGGTACCATTAAGGCCAACTTCCCGGCAAGAGTAGCTTTCCGTGTATCAAGCATGATGGATTCAAGAACCATTCTTGACCGTCCGGGAGCAAATCAATTGATCGGTCGTGGTGATATGCTTTTCTTGCAAGGCAACGATCCGGTACGTGTACAATGTGCATTTGTTGATACTCCTGAAGTTGAGCAAATCACTGACTACATTAGTAATCAGCAAGGCTATCCTTCGGCATTTATGTTGCCCGAATATGTTGGAGAAGATAACAATTCAGGGCAATTCGGTGATATGGATATGAACAAGGTTGATGATATGTTTGAAGATGCAGCACGTCTTATTGTTATACATCAACAAGGTAGCACCTCACTCATACAACGGAAATTCTCTATCGGCTACAATCGTGCAGGACGCATTATGGACCAATTGGAACGTGCCGGCGTTGTGGGACCATCAGAAGGAAGTAAACCTCGTCAGGTCTTGTGTGCCACCGAAGATGAATTACAGAATAAAATTAATAGTATCAAATAAAATGAAAAAGATTCTTATAGTTCTCTTGAGCGTACTGTTTGTCGGTACTAACTTAATGGTTGCTCAACCTGGCAATGCAGGTAAAATACTTGACAATACAGCACGAGTGCTTAATAACAAAGGAGTAAAAGCTTCATTCAGTATTACAGGTAGCCTCAGCACAAACGGAAGCATACAATTAAAAGGTAACAAGTTTATCTTGGCAACCGGAAAAACAAATACATGGTTCGATGGCCGCACACAATGGAGTTATGTGAAATCAAATCAGGAAGTGAACGTGAGCACCCCTACTACCAAGCAGATTCAGAATTTGAATCCTTACACTTATATCAATTGCTACAGAACTGAATTTAATAGCAAATACAACGGCATCAGTGGGGGTAATTATTCAGTAATGCTTCTTCCAAAGAATTCACGAATGGGAATAAGAAATGTTACCTTATTCATTTCAAAGAATTACCAGCCACGCAAGATTGTAATCACACAGAGCAATGGCTCACGGCAAACGGTCGTTATTAAATCATTCCAGTCTGGATTGAACTATAATGATGCTATGTTTAAATTCAATCAAAAGAAATATCCAAAAGCCGAAATAATAGACTTAAGATAAAGTCAAAAGAAGATATAACTGAAAAGAGGATGTATCCATAAGATGCATCCTCTTTTCAGTTTATAAATAGATTCTATTTATTATTCTTTGATATCTACTTTCAGATTCAATTCATCCAACTGTTTCTGATCCAACGCCGCTGGAGCATCAAGCATTACATCCCTACCAGAATTGTTCTTAGGGAATGCAATACAGTCACGAATACTATCAAGACCTGCCATGATACTTACCCAACGATCCAAACCATAAGCTAAACCTGCATGAGGAGGTGCACCATATTTAAATGCATTCATCAAGAATCCAAACTGCTCTTGTGCTTTCTCTTCCGTGAAGCCAAGAATCTTAAGCATCTTGTCTTGAAGTTTGCTATCATGAATACGAACACTACCACCACCGACTTCTATGCCGTTACAGACCATGTCGTAAGCAATTGCACGCACCTGCTCGGGATGAGTATCCAACAAAGGAACATCATCTATATTAGGTGAAGTAAAAGGATGATGAGTTGCCATCAAACGATTTTCTTCTTCACTCCACTCAAATAATGGGAAATCGGTCACCCACAACAAAGCGAATTTATTTTTATCTTTCAAGCCTAATTCATCCGCCACTTTAAGACGTAGTTCACAAAGCTGCTTACGAGTCTTCATCGCATTATCTCCACTCAATATCAAGATAAGATCACCCGGTTTAGCTCCAAATGTATCTTTCATTTGTAGTAGAACTTCTTGCGAATAGAATTTATCGACACTGGATTTCACGCTACCATCATCTTGTACACGAGCATACACCATGCCCTTTGCACCAATCTGAGGTTTCTTTACATAATCAGTAAGAGCATCAAGCTGCTTGCGAGTATACGAAGCCGCACCTTCAGCACAGATACCACCAATATATTTAGCATCATCAAACACAGAGAATCCATGTCCTTGAAGAATATCCATCAATTCGACAAACTCCATACCGAAACGCATATCAGGCTTATCACTACCAAAACGCTTCATGGCATCTATCCAAGGTAAACGCAAGAATGGTTTATCCATTTCCACGCCACGAATGACTTTGAAAAGATGTTTTGCCATACCTTCAAATATTTCAAGTATATCTTCTTGCTCCACAAAACTCATCTCACAATCTATCTGAGTAAACTCAGGTTGACGGTCAGCACGCAAGTCCTCATCACGGAAACATTTAACTATTTGAAAATATTTGTCAATACCAGCCACCATCAACAATTGTTTCAATGTTTGAGGAGACTGTGGCAAAGCATAGAATTGCCCCGGATTCATACGTGAAGGAACCACAAAGTCGCGTGCTCCCTCTGGAGTAGAACCAATTAACATTGGAGTTTCAATCTCTAAGAATCCCAATTTATCAAGGTAACTACGCACTTCTGTTGTCATACGATGACGAAGTTCAAGATTGCGACGCACCGTATTGCGGCGAATATCCAAATAACGGTACTTCATGCGAATATCATCACCACCGTCCGTATTATCTTCTATTGTAAATGGAGGAACAGCTGAAGGACTCAACACTTTCAACGTTTCAGCAATAATCTCAACATCACCTGTAAGTATGTTCGCATTCTTTGAAGAGCGTTCACTCACCTCACCTGTGATCTGAATTACATATTCACGGCCTAGTTTGTTTGCCTCTTCACACAGCGCAGCATTCACGCTTTCATTAAACACCAACTGGGTTATCCCATATCTATCACGCAGGTCGACAAATGTCATACCGCCCATTTTACGGGTGCGTTGTACCCATCCGGCTAACGTTACCTTCTTTTTTGCATCAGAGAGGCGTAACTCTCCACATGTATGCGTTCTATACATCTTTGATTTATTATATTACTTGTTCAATTTCTATTCAGTTATTGAGGGGCAAAAGTAATAAAAATATTAAAGATTATCGACAACTGAATACTTATTTTTGCATAAAGGTACCAATCATATTAGCTCTCAATCTCTTTATCCTTGGTACTATTTTACTTTTTTTAGAGAAAAGATTTGTAGGCAACAAATAAAATAAATTATCTTTGTGTCAATTTAATTTTAAACAAATGAAAAAAACTGTCTTTTTATTTCTATTAGGTATATTTGCCACAACACTGCATGCACAAGACGTGATTAAGCAGGACGATAATGTCATTCAATTCGGCATAGGTGCAGGTGATGGGATACCTTTCGAGATTACTTATGAACGTTGTCTTGCCGATGATCTTTTTGGAAACGACAACGGTGCATATGGATTGGGAGGATACGCTAGTGTCTACAATCACAAATATCACGGAGAGAATACCTCATATTATACAATAGGAGTAAAAGAATACCTGCATTATCAATTCATGGACAATCTTGACACTTACGGATCTTTGATGCTTGGCCTGAAGATGCCGAACACATCAAGCCCCGATCATTTGCGCTTTGCAATGGGACTGACAGCAGGTGCACGTTACTACTTCGACACCAATGTTGCGGCTTATACCGAAGTGGGCTATGGAATATCAAATATAAGCGTAGGTATCAGCGTTAAATTCTAACTGATTGAATCTTTAATATCTAAATTCAGCCAATCTACTTAATCTATTTTTTAACTTAAAAATTTAATACTATTCTTGTAGTTACAATAAAACAAGAATATAATGAAAAAACCAAATCACAAACACCTATTTTACGGCGCATTACTTCTTTCTTCTCTGACTTTTGCTCAATCAAACAATCAACAACAATTCAGAGATGGTCATAAAGGACCCGGACTGGAAATGCTTGATATATCAAGTATAGGATTAGTAGATTCTGCTGCGTACGCTAATCTGATCAAGCAACTGGATGAAAAGGTTAAAACTCATAATCAAATGATTATGGATAAATTCGACATCAATAAAGATGGGAAATTGGATTCCATTGAAATAGATTCAATCAACAAATGGATTGAAGAAAGAAAGAATTTTAATCCAAGTATGCCACAACAAGGAGACGGCGGTCCTAATCAAGAAATGCCAGAGGGAGCATTGAATGATAATATGGGACAGGGAGAAATGCCTCAAAAAGGGAATACCGGAATGATGGCTAAAGGAGGTCCTGGAAAACATCCAATGGGCGGAATGAACAATGCAAATGCCTCAATAACTCCTCTTGCTAATTTAGAAATAAGCAAACAACAAATTACATTAAGTGACAAAACACTTACTGCAAATAAGAAGAATGAATCTGTTATTCGGACCAAAAAGAATGGATCACTCGTTGCTACAAATTTAGTAATTAATAAGGTAAGCGGAGCTACATCTTCTGGAGATGAAAGTAACTTTTATGCACTTAATGCAGCAGTTGCTGCGGAGTCAGGTACATCTATTATATTAAAAGGCGGCACAATAACCAGTGACGCAGAAGGATCAAATGCAGTATTTGCCTTCGGTAAAAATGCCAAGATTGAAGTTTCCGATTTAAAGATTCATACGAAACAGAATTCTTCACGTGGATTAGACGCTACATATGGCGGAACAGTTATTGGCAACAATCTGTCAATAATTACAGAAGGTGCCCACTGTGCCGACTTAGCTACCGATCGGGGCGAAGGAACCATTTTGGCTAAACACGTAGAAGGAACGACACAAGGCGAAGGTTCACCCGGCATCTATTCTACAGGAAACATTACGGCTGAGGACTGCAAGTTTGAAGCCTTCGGATCAGAAGCGGCCGTCATAGAAGGTAAGAACTCTATCACAGTAAGTAATTCAAAACTTATCGGACACAAAAGTTGGGGGGTGATGCTTTATCAAAGCTTCTCAGGCGATGCAGGTGTAGGCACAAGTGTATTCACAATGAAAAACAGTGAACTTGAAGCAAAGGAAGGACCTCTATTTTACAGTACCAATACAAATACGAAAGTAACACTTGAAAATTGTGTATTAACAGGATACAAAGGAGTATTGCTACGAGCTGAAGCAAACAAGCGATGGGGACGTCAAGGACAGAATGGAGCGCAAGTCTCTTTCACTGCTACCAAACAAGAATTGAAAGGATCCATTGAAGCGGATAATATCAGTACATTAGATATTACATTTAATGAAAATACAAACTTCAACGGTGCAATTAATTATGATAATAAAGCGAAAAGCGTGAAACTGACTCTTAAAGCCGGAAGTAAGTGGAATGTAACAGCGGATTCATATATCACTGATTTGACATTAGATGAAGGAATCGCAAACATCATAAGCAACGGACACAACATCTATTATTCATCTTCTCAAAGTAAAACTCTTCAAAACAAGACAATCAAATTAAATGATGGAGGTTATCTAAAACCAATGTAAATACATCCCCATCCAACTGAAAAGCCCCAATTATTTCTAATCGGGGCTTTTCTATCTATAGGATTATTTCTTACGGGATTTGACTGAACTCTCCGGAATAAAGAGCTCCTTCAACACCTCTTGCACTACATTCGGCATAAATGATCGTACATCTTGAATCAAGGTTTTCACCCCGGTAATGTTTTCACGAAGAAGTATGCCTACGTAACGTGCATCCAACTTCAACACCTTACTGCGCTGTGCAGTTGTCAGTTTGGTTTGATTCTTTTTGAATTTGTCTACGCTATAAGTTTTGAACTGTTTCACACTATGTCCCCAGTCCTGCAATGTATATTGTCCGCTTCGTTGATCTGTTTTATCCACAAATCTTTGGAAACTTGACACATAACTCTTTGATGTATTGCATGATGCCAGCAACACCGAAACCAGCACTAATAAGAATATCTTTTTCATAATCTCAAACATTTTTCTTCAAATATAATGATTTCATAATACATGGAGGCAATTCATTTGCATAATGTGTCACCATGATCATTGTTTTGTTTTTGCGTTGGTTAAATGCTTCTATTACGTCCTTTACCAAGCGACGGTTCTCTGTATCCAAACCATGAAGCGGTTCATCCAATATAAGCAATTCAGGATCCTTCACAAAAGCACGTGCCAACAAAACCAAGCGTTGCTCGCCACTAGATATCTTCAAGAAAGTGCGGTCTTTCAACTCCTCTACTCCAAATATATTCATCCAGAACTCACAAATACTTCGCTGTTCAGGCTTGGGACGCACGTATAGTCCGATAGAATCATGCAGTCCGCTAGCTACAATATCAATAGCAGGCAGATCTCGCTGATACGCTCTATGCATCTCCGGCGATACATAACCGATATGCTTTTTTATTTCCCAAATACTTTCTCCCGAACCTCTTTTGCGTCCGAACAAATCAATCTTGCATGCATAGGATTGTGGATTATCTGCACAAACCAAACTGAGTAAAGTACTTTTTCCTGCACCATTCTCACCGCTAAGTGCCCACTTTTCTCCTTGCATCACACTCCAATCAAGTTCTTTCAAGATAGTGCGTTCACCATATCGTATGCTCACCTTGTGCAAATCCACCACATGATCATTACTCAACAAATTATCGCCATATGGTAGATCTATAATTGCACGACGCATTTGTTCGCTTAGTGCGGCCTCTTCGTTCGAGGAATAACTCGCTAGATACTCTTCTCTGGTGACCTTCTCTCCCACATTTTTATTATCTACAGATACTACATGTGTTATAAATTCAGGGACGCTATCAAGCATCGAAAGAACTAGAATCACCATAATGTTCCCTTTGCTCACAATGGCTGTCAGCAAATTGTTCAACAAATCACGCGTATGAGCATCCAATCCTATAAAGGGATTATCCATGACTAGTACTCGTGGATTGGTAAGCAAAGCTTTGATAAGTTGAAACTTCCTTAGCTCACCACTTGACAATAAAATAAGTTTCTTATCAAGCAAGGAACGAAAGTCGAACAGGTCAAAAAGCTCATCGCGCAGAGCTGTGTCCGTGATCTCACCCAACGATTCACCAACAGCCGGAGCACTATCTATATCGTGCGAATTCCATCGCTGTTGATAGTAGTAGTTGGCATCAGCAGCACCGTAAGTATCACGAAAGGCAATATATTTAATGTTGTCATAGACTTTATTCGAATGCGATGTTGAGAAATTATAAGTAATCATCTCTTCACGCAGCATGGGATAACGACCGGTAATATAATCAACTAACAATGTTTTTCCGCCACCATTGGGTCCCATAATAGCAATCTGCTCACCGTCACACAAACTAAGATTAAAAGGATTATTCATTCTTACCAAAGGATTGCGCGCCACGCACTTTTCGATATGTATCATATCACATTTCATCATCTATTCTAGTTTTATATTACAATTTCGCTGCAAAAGTAGTGTTATTCTTATGAATAGACAATTATTCGTGCATGAAAACATCAAAATGTATCTATTCTTTTTATTCCGACAGGACTTTCCTAGTAAAGAATATAATGATTCATCCTCTGTAATGTATCGATTCCTGCTGAGCATTCTTCGGATTCACTTCATGCATTCTTTCTGTTCGTAAGCAGCATTTTCATTTTCTACGGTTGTAAAAAAGCATTTTTACGGCCGTGGCACGACAGTTTTACAGTTGTAGAAAAGCATTTCTACGGCTGTAGAAATAAGTTTTATTGCTAAGGAGATGATAAAATTCAGGCAAGGATTGAACAGAATGCATACGAGGAACGTCCCAAATACAGGCAATAAAAATAGTTGATAAGGGTATCAAATACTCCTTATCAACTATACAATATGATTCGAAATGAATTTACTTATCCAACGTAGCGCCTACAAGCACTTCAGGAATAGCATGTCCGATGCAACCGTTTGGCATTTGGATATGCAACAATGCAGCTATGGTGGGAGCAATATCGGTCATGTGAACTTCACGATTCAACTGACCTTGTTTCACGCCCCATCCCATAAACAACAATGGAATATGCAAATCGTATGGAGTCCATACGCCATGAGTGGTACCCATATCATCGCCGCCCTCCTCTTTCTCATAATAGCCGGGCTTAACAAGGATTTGTACTTCACCACTGCGATCCTTATTATAACCATTTGTCACTAAAGCTTTCATGTGGTCGGGCAAAGTTGCTGACGACACTTTTGTTTGGTCAATGGCATACAACACTCCGTCAAAAGTTTGAACACAAGCAATAGCAGCCTGCTTTACGTCCTCTATATTCAGATTAGCAGCTTTGATCTTATCATAATCAAAATTAATTTGATAGTTTTCTAATGAACGTACCAAACCTTTCACGCTGAACTTAGCAGTCAGGGCACTATCTAGTTTAGCCGTATTGCCAGGAATATCGAACGCACCTGCTTGAATCTTATGATCTTTCAAGAAGTTGTAGTTGTGAGCTGCAGCGTGATCAGCTGTAAGGAACACGGTGTAATTTCCTTTTCCTACTTTTTTATCAAGATAATGTAAAAACTTTCCAAGATCTTTGTCAAAGCGTAGATAGGTATCTTCCGTTTCAATTGCATTCACACCGAATTGATGACCCACATAGTCGGTTGATGAACAACTGACTGCAAGGAAATCGGTGTAATCACTTCCGCCCAAGTCTTCACCATTGATAGCAGCCTCAGCCATTTCAAACGTAATGGTATTACCCATCGGCACAGCCTTGATCGCTCCAAAGCCCTCTTCTTTCAGCAAGCGCAGAAGATCAATAGGAAATGTAGGTTCGCCATCTTTAAAGTAAGGACGTTCATAACGATTATTATCCGGACAGCTCTGTGCATATGTTTTGATATTGTAAAGAGTATTCCAAGATTGGCTCATCAAAGCTTTTACCCGTTCCTTCTTATTGAAATCATCCAGCCACTCAGGCAATTGATCCATGTAATAAGAACTGGTAATGAAGCGACCGGTTTTAGAATCAAACCAATAAGCCGCATTGGCCGAACGTCCGGCCGGTAATATACTGGCGCGATCTTTCAAGGAAATACCTATTACTTTTGAATGAAAGTTCGTTGCCAAACGAAGTTCATCACCCACAGTCGTCACCCACAAATTATGTGGAGATTGCAATCCATCTTTACTGTTAGTTCCTATGGATTTTACCGTATTATCAGAAGTACAATAAAGATCCTTACCGGTTTTTTGATCAATGAAATTATTGCCGGAGATGCCATCTATAGCAGGCACAGATCCTGTATATATAGAGGTATGCCCCACTGCCGTATACGAAGGGATATGCGCCAACATAGTATTTTCGCAACTCACACCTTCAGATAATAAACGTTTGAATCCGTCATTGCCATATCTATTATAATAACGATATAAATAGTCCCAACGCATTTGGTCGACTACAATACCTACAACTAATTTAGGTCGGCGTACACTACCCTGCTGGGCACTTACGGCCAAACTAGCCAAAAACAATGGCAACAATAATAAATTTCTTACTTTCATAACTACATTATTTATTCTTTTGCATATGCAAATGTAATAACTTTAGAAATATATTCCCATTAATAGCGGGACATTCTGGATTAGAACACTCCAAAAGTACGTTCTTATTTCATACTTATTACAAAAGGATGAAGCACCACAACCACCACTTCACTAGGGGCAAACATTCGAAGTTTCATGTCAGACGTGCCTATGCCATTCGTTATTATTATGGGAATACCTGACGTGGAGTATTTCAAACCTCGCAAAAATCGTTGTCCGTAATGCGAAGGTACAATGGGAGCATACAAGCCGAACAGCGTGACCTGCCCTCCATGAGTATGGCCTGCCAATGCCAAATCAGTATTTGCATTGTTCACATCTTCTATATAATCAGGAGTATGAGTAAGCAATATTACATAGTCGGAAGGATGCAGGCTCAGTGTCGGAGAAACACCGTTGTGTACTAAATCGAACGGATTGCGAACACCTGCAATGATTATACGCGAAGTATCACGAACAATCGTGTCGAGTTGATGTTCAAGAACTTTCATTCCTAAATGCGTCATAATAGATGCAATAGAATCGTGACAACGCTCATAGTCATTATTCCCCATCACTCCGGCAATACCATAGGGCGGTTTGACAGAAGCAATACTATCCATCAGTTCGGGCACATACTCACATCCCTCTTGATAATCACCTCCCATAAGCAATAAATCAGGTTGCAATGCACGCAACATTTTAGTAAGCGAAGCCAATCCTTTGCGGGTAAATTTGCTTTTATAATGTGTGTCACTTATAAAAGCGATACGGAAACCGTCAAAAGCCTTCGGTACATCTTTGTCCCACACATCATATTGCCTAACCCTAGTCACACCCGGATGACTAAAAGGCAAATGAACACGCTTATGAGTAATTTGTTGTGCTGCTGCTAATCCGGCACACAGCAAAAAGATTAGTATCAGTAGATTCTTTTTCATGGAAACAAAAGTAAGATTTTTGAATCTTGTAATAAAGAAAAAAAGTACTTTTGCATAAAATTAAGATTAAAAGTTCTATTGTCATGGAAAAAGAGATAAAAACAAATTCAATAGAAGCATGGATACTGGCTGCCCGTCCCAAGACTCTAGCTGCAGCTGCTACGCCGGTACTTATTGGTACAGGACTCGCTGTAATGGATCAATGTTTCCAATGGATACCTACTATAATCTGTTTCCTCTTTGCATTCTTGATGCAAATTGCGGCCAATTTCATTAATGACTTGTTTGATTATATGAAAGGTACTGACAGAAACGAAGACCGATTGGGTCCCGAACGTGCCACATCACAAGGATGGATCACCCCCAAAGCAATGAAGATTGGCATCATCTTAACCTGCACTATCGCATGTGCTATAGGTTGTTTGTTACTCTTATACGCTGGATGGATTCTAATTATAATAGGTGTATTGTGTCTCCTGTTTGCTTTTCTATATACAGCCGGACCATATCCTCTTTCATATAATGGATGGGGAGACGTACTAGTGCTGGTCTTTTTTGGTTTTGTACCTGTAGGCGGCACCTATTATGTACAAGCATTAGACTGGTCACCGGAAATGATTATTGCCTCGCTAGTGTGTGGTTTGATTGTGGATACGCTTTTGGTTCTCAACAATTATCGCGACCGCGAACAAGATGCACAAAGCGGAAAACGCACCCTGATAGTAAGGTTTGGAGAGCCCTTCGGCAGAGCATTCTATTTGTTCCTAGGACTATTCGCTGCATGGATGTGCTTGAGCTTCGCCATCGGTGGGCATCTATGGGCTGCACTATTACCTCAATTGTATCTGATTCCCCATATTTCCACATGGAATACAATGTCAAAAATCAAAAAAGGGAAAGCACTGAATCGTGTACTGGGAATGACTTCGCGCAACATGCTTATCATGGCAATCCTATTATTTATAGGAATGATTCTTGACTAAGTAACGAATAATAAAATTTGTAAAACTCTGTGTTATATGGGCAGAAACACTTACATTTGCTGAATAATGAAATAACAGAATCTGAATGAAACAATATATATTAGCACTCGCTTTTTCAGCTATTTTGCCTGTAACCGGATGGGCTCAGGCACACATATCAGTAAGTGAATCAGTATACGATTTCGGCATTATCGATAGGAACAAACCTGTTTCAAAAGAAATAATCATTACAAACTCAGGAAAAGACCCATTGGTGCTGAATCAAGTCACTACATCCTGCGCATGCACCATTGCCAGTTGGACGAAAGCTCCTATTGAATCAGGGAAAACAGGTGTGGTAAAAGTGACATTTGATGCAAAGATGATGGGACGATTTTATAAATACATAAACATCTATAGCAATGCAGAAACTCGATTGACCCGTATAGGTCTTAAAGGAGAAGTTGCCGTTGATGTAGTAAATTACAAATCACAATTACCCTACTCTATTGGTAACATTCTATTAGATACCAGATCTATAGAGTTCGAACCTGCCAATAAGGGAGATATGCCTAAAGCTATCATCCAATTGACCAACTCGGCGGACAAAGTTGCTGAAGTTTTATTGATGCACTTGCCTCCATATTTGAAAATGGAAGCTAAGCCGCGTCTTCTAAGTCATGGAAGAAAAGGAATGATTACTCTTACATTGGATACACGTAAGTTACCTGACTATGGATTGACCCAGACTTCAGTTTATTTAGCCAGATACCCAGGAGATAAAGTAAGTAAAGAAAATGAAATTGATATATCAAGCATCCTTTTGCCTGAGTTCACTTCATGGACGGAAGAACAGCTAGCAAAAGCTCCCAGCGTGAAAATATCTTCAACCGAAATTAAATTAACTAATTTCACAAGAGGAACTAGGAAAAGCGTGATCTTGCTCACTAATACGGGTAAAGCAAAACTGAATGTGGAGAAACTGCAAGTATTCAATCCCGGTGTCAGTGTATATTTAAAGAAACGTTCTCTAGCTCCCGGCGAAACTACTCCCATAAAAATAGGTGTATCGTCTAAATGGCTGAAACGTTACAGAGGAAAGACCAAGGTATTGATAATTACCAACTCACCTTTGCGACCAATGGTGATGATAGATATAAAGATAAACTAATAAATCTATGCGCTTATGGAACATACTGAAAATAGTTCCGAATACAAAGGACTTGCCGTTAATAAAGGTGTAGAAACCCCTTCATCAGTAAGTCCATACCTAAAAAAGCGTAAAGCAGCTCACAAACCAATGAGCGTAAACGACTATGTAGAAGGTATTGTGAAAGGAAACATCACAATTCTTTCACAAGCAGTTACGTTAATTGAAAGTGTACGCCCCGATCACCAAGCTACAGCACAAGAAGTAATAGAAAGATGTTTGCCTTATTCGGGGAAGTCCATAAGAATTGGTATTAGTGGAGTTCCGGGAGCCGGGAAAAGTACCTCTATTGATATCTTTGGTACACATGTATTGGAACAGTATGGAGGTAAACTAGCCGTTCTGGCAATTGACCCTAGCAGCGAACGAAGCAAGGGAAGCATCTTGGGTGATAAAACCCGCATGGAGAGTTTAGCCATACATCCTAACTCTTTCATACGTCCCAGCCCTGCAGCCGGTTCTTTGGGCGGTGTGGCCCGAAAGACACGTGAAACCATTATTCTATGTGAAGCAGCCAGATTTGATAAAATATTTGTAGAGACCGTGGGTGTAGGACAAAGCGAAACAGCCGTACACTCAATGGTTGACTTCTTTTTACTTATCCAACTTGCCGGTACAGGTGATGAACTTCAAGGAATAAAGCGGGGAATCATGGAGATGGCTGATGGAATAGTAATAAACAAAGCCGACGGTGATAATATAGAACCGGCGAATTTAGCTGCTACACAATTTAGAAACGCCCTACACTTATTTCCAGCTCCAGACAGCGGTTGGATACCTAAAGTATTATGCTACTCAGGTTTCTACCATACAGGAATAAAAGAAATATGGGAGATGATTCACGAGTACGTTGCTTTCGTTAAAGATAACAGATACTTTGAGACACGTAGAAGCCAGCAAAACAAATACTGGATGTATGAAACCATCAACCAGCATCTTCGTGACAGTTTCTTTCAAAACGAAAAGATCTCAAAGATGATTAACGAAGAGGAAAAACTAGTACTTGAAGGAAATGTTACATCATTCACTGCAGCAAAAAAGTTACTTGACTTTTATTTTAACGAGTTGAAAAAAGAATAAATATCTTGCAAAAACATCAATAAAAGAGAAGCATTTGATAAAACTAAAGCTCTATTTTATTGGAATATGCTAAAAATATGTAACTTTGCATCAGATCAAACAAACTGATGCCTCATGTACAAGAAATATCCTTCAGTATTGCTAATTTACACCGGTGGTACCATCGGCATGATAGAAAACCAGGAAACGGGCGCGCTAGAAAACTTTGACTTCGACAAACTAGCTCAACATGTACCGGAATTAAAGAAATTCAAATATCGCATATCATCTTATCAATTTGACCCTCCTATCGATTCCTCAGATATGGAACCACCATTATGGAGTAAATTAGTAAGAATCATTAAATATAATTACGATTATTACGATGGATTCGTAATACTGCATGGAACAGATACAATGTCTTACACGGCTTCAGCATTAAGTTTTATGCTTGAGAATCTGGGGAAACCGGTTATTCTGACCGGTTCGCAATTGCCTATAGGCAAACTAAGAACAGACGGAAAAGAAAATCTATTAACGGCTATTGAAATAGCGGCAGCAAAAGATAAAGATGATATGCCTCTTGTACCTGAGGTTTGTATCTTTTTTGATAGCCACTTGATGAGAGGCAATAGGACAACAAAAATGAATGCGGAAAATTTCAATGCCTTCCATTCATTCAACTATCCGGTACTTGCTAGAGCCGGTGTGCACATAAAATACAATACAAGCCAGATCAGACGTCCAGATCCCGATAAACCCTTCCACCCTCACTATGTATTTGATACAAATGTGGTAGTGATTACATTATTCCCGGGATTGCAAGAAAACATTCTTTCCGCTTTACTTAATGTTCCAGGGTTGAAGGCCGTGGTACTAAAGACCTACGGATCAGGAAATGCGCCACAGAAAGAATGGCTAATGCGCTTATTAAAAGAGGCAACAAGCAGAGGCATCATTGTCGTCAATATCACCCAATGCCAAGCTGGTACGGTGGAAATGAAACGATATGAGACAGGATTACAACTAATTGATGCCGGCGTAATAAGCGGACATGACAGCACACCTGAATCGGCTATCACCAAATTAATGTTTCTGCTAGGACACGGATTATCATACGATGAGGTGAGAAGAAAAATGAATATATCACTTACAGGAGAAATAACAGAATAATGATTAAAGCAATCTTTTTAGATATTGATGGAACAATGGTTAGTTTCAATACCCATGTCATCTCACAACGTACTTGTGAAGCTTTGGATAAAGCCCGCAAAAATGGAATAAAGGTGTTCGTGGCATCAGGAAGACATAAAACAGCGATCAACAATCTAGGCGATGCCCAATTTGACGGGTACATGACTTTAAACGGTGGATTGTGTTATGCTGATCATAACGAACTTATTTATAAAAGAGCTATAGACAAAAAAGACATACATGCCATACTTGACTATAGCGACAAACACCCATTGCCGATGATGTTTGTAAAAGAACATACATTGGGGCTGAACTTCATACGTGAGGATGTAACAGCCATGCAAGAACAACTCGACTTTGTGAATGTACCGATTGTAGACTTGCACTCATGGGCAGATGACGAGGTTATGCAACTCATTGCATTCTTCCCCATTGAAAAACAAGATGACGTGATGAGAGCCATCCCCGGATGCGATTCAGCAAGATGGAGTCCATTATTCAGCGATGTAGTGCCACACGGAAGCAGTAAACAAGTAGGTGTCGACAAAATGATTGAATATTTCGGTATAGGGATAGACGAAACAATGGCATTCGGTGATGGAGGAAACGACATACCGATGTTGGAACACACTGGGATAGGCGTTGCAATGGGCAATGCAGAAGATAAAGTAAAACAATCAGCCGATTTTGTAACCAGATCCGTTGATGAAGAAGGCATTGAATACGCATTAAAACATTTCGGAATTATCTGATAGGTTTGTGTATTTAATTTACATTCATTATATTTGTCGCCACTAATTTTAAAATTTTAAATAAATGAGAGCATACGTATTTCCCGGACAAGGGGCCCAATTCGTTGGAATGGGAAAAGATTTATACGACAATTCTCCGCTTGCAAAAGAATTGTTTGAAAAAGCCAACGGCATACTAGGTTATCGTATCACAGACATCATGTTCAATGGAACAGATGAGGAACTACGCCAAACAAAAGTGACACAACCTGCTGTATTCCTGCATTCTGTTATTTCTGCCCTTTGCTTAGGGGATCAATTTCAACCGGACATGACTGCCGGTCACTCTTTAGGAGAATTTTCTGCATTAGTAACAGCAGGAGCTCTTTCTTTTGAAGATGGATTGAATTTAGTATATGCACGTGCCATGGCTATGCAAAAAGCTTGTGAAGCTACTCCTTCTACAATGGCTGCCATCATTGCATTGGCTGATGAAAAAGTGGAAGAAATTTGTGCCAAACACAATGTAAATGGAGAAGTATGTGTACCGGCTAATTTCAATTGCCCGGGACAAATAGTAATATCAGGAGATATCAATGCTATCAATAAGGCTTGCGAAGAACTAAAAGCAGCAGGTGCAAAACGTGCATTAGTATTGAACGTGGGCGGAGCTTTTCATTCACCTCTCATGCAACCTGCTAAAAATGAATTGGAGGCTGCAATCAAGAAAACTACATTCAGCCACCCTGTATGTCCTATCTATCAGAATGTTGACGCATTGCCTGAAACAGATCCTGATAAAATAAAGGCAAACTTAATTGCACAATTAACCAGCAGTGTCAAATGGACACAAACCATAAAAAATATGGTGGCAGACGGTGCTAATGAATTTATTGAATGTGGACCAGGAAAAGTGTTACAAGGTTTAATAAAGAAGATTGACAACAGCGTTGATGCACATGGAATCGTCTAATTTTTAAGAATGAGAATACTCATCTTCTGTAATGAAATAGGTGAAAAATAAAAGTTTCTTTTGAAACAGTTTTATTTTTCACCTATTTTATTATACCTTTGCGCACTATTAATAATAACGCAAAAACGAAGATGAAAAAATTATTCACCTTATCGATGGCAATAGCTGCCATCACTACCTCTGCTTCTGCAGGAGGTATTCTCACAAATACCAACCAACATGTATCTTTCTTGCGAAATCCTGCACGTGATGCATCTACAGAAATAGACGCTGTTTACTCAAATCCCGCAGGTATTTCATTCATGACTGAAGGCTGGCATTTCTCATTCAACGGGCAAAGTGCATATCAAAACAGGAATATCACTTCCACATTCGCACCATTCGCGAGCAACGCAAATGGTAGTGCAACAGCTGACGGAACAAAGAAATATAAAGGAGTAGCTTCGGCACCATTTATTCCTAGCATCTATGCCGTTTATAAACTAAATAATAAATGGACATTCAGCAGTAGCTTTGCTTTAACCGGCGGTGGTGGAAAAGCCACATTCAATGAAGGTCTGCCATCTTTCGAGTCTCAAATAGCTGTGATACCTGCATTATTGACTAGCTATTCTACAAAGCTAAATCAACCAGGATTAGCTGCAACACAATACAGCTATAACACTTATATGCAAGGTCGTCAATACATATTCGGATTGAATTTGGGTGCAGCCTATCGTTTCAACCAACACTTATCTGGATTTGCAGGACTGCGTGTCAACTATGTCTCTAACCACTATTTTGGATACGTTAAAAACATTAGTGCAAACTTAGATAACGGTACGACATTAATTCCACTAAATACCTATTTCACAAAGATGTCCACTGATATGGCTGCTTATGCAACACAATATCAGACTGCAGGGGACGCGAAAACGGCTGCAGTTTATACGACATTGGCCCAAACGGCTGCTGCCGTTGCACAAAATACTGCAGACAAAGAACTTGATTGCGATCAAACAGGTTGGGGTGTAACACCAATATTAGGCATTGATTACAAGACAGGTCCTTTTAACTTTGGCGTAAAATATGAATTTATAACAAAATTGAATATTCAAAACCAATCACAAAATACCACAGGTATCGCTGCTTACGATGATGGAGTGAATACTCCTAGTGACATTCCGGCTTTGCTTACATTGGGTGCTTCATACAGCATTTTACCTCAATTGCATCTATCAGCAGGTTATCACCATTACTACGATAAAAGTGCAAGTATGGCCAATGATCGTCAAAAATACCTAAGCAGTGGAACGGATGAATATTTGGCGGGTGTTGAGTATGACCTTACTAAGAACACGACAGTGAGCGCGGGTTATCAGAAAACCAACTATGGTGCAACCGATAAATTCCAAGAGGATATGAGTTTTTATGTAAATTCCTATTCAATAGGATTCGGATGCAAATTCAAGATCAATAACCATATAAGGGCTAATGTAGCGTATTTTCAGACAAATTATGGCACATATACCAAAGAAAGTTCAAACTACAACAATACTGGAATAAAAGGTAAAGATGAATATACCCGTACAAATAAAGTATTCGGCATAGGCATTGACTATGACCTATAATTAATAATGATAAAAATATGTCTGCCTATAAGTTAATTCTATAAGCAGGCATATTTACCTTATATTAGCAGGATTCTTAGAAATAAAAGTTTTTATCCAGACAGAATTTAATCTCTTCACATTTGTTGTTTATGAATACGATTTTATTCTCTCGCGCTAACCACCCTATAGCTAATAAAACTTCATCTCTTGACAAACCAGATTGATCAAGAAGTTTTTCAAAGCTCATCTCATAAGTGTTGTTCAACACCTGCCATACAATTCCGGCATTTTTTCCGATAGTTGATGTTTCCATGGCCATAAATATTTAGGTTTTCAATACAAATCTAAGAAAATAAACAAAACATCATACTCAAAGTATTGCATTTATGCATTTTTTACACTATTTTTGTATGCTTTCATAAATCTACAAATATGAAAAAAGTAACATTCATCTGCATTATCCTGAGTTTATTAACCAGTTGTGCCAGTTCTATTCCGTTTACAAGCGAAATGAAGAACAATATTGAAGCAAAGAAAGTCACAATCCATGTTGAGAATATCTACCCAATGTCCGGATCAGTAGTAATGGATGCAAGTGGCTATTCGCTACAAATTAAAGGTGATTCTGTTTACTCATATCTGCCTTACTATGGCAGAGCCTACCAATTGCCTTATGGAGGAGGAAAAGGACTTACTTTCAACTCGATAATCAATAAGTATGCCCAAAAATACGACAAAAAAGGGCTGTCTGAAATAACCCTATCCACAAAAACAGATGAAGATACTTATACATTCACTATTACTCTCTCACCTACAAAATCAGCATCAGTATACTTACAATGTAATAACCGTCAGCCTATTACATACGTAGGACACTGGGAATAGGAATACTAATATAGTGAAGGAACTAAATCAGTTCTATTTTTAAAACCTTTCCGGTAAAAGCCGGTAAGCGAGTAATCGCCGGTTGATAAGGTACAATAGACAATATTTCTTCCTCGCCACTGAATAAATCTTTTGCCCGGGCCATGCGCTTCTGTGGTATCTGCAAATAATCAAAGGCATGACTTGGAATATTTACAGAAACATCAACAGAGTGATCATCAAAATTAGCAATAATAAGTAATAATTCAGTACGCGAACAACGCAAAAAAGCATATTGTTTTGCATCATTGAAATCCCAATTCCCTCCATTAACATACATCAGATCAAAAAAGGTACCAGTCGTAATAGCAGGTTCTTGAGCGATTTTCATCAGCTTTAAATAAAATTTATATGTTTCACGCTCACGCTGATCCATTAGAGAAGTATCATACTTCCCTTTATTTCTCCATCTGCGTATAGTTGATAAACTCCAATAATCAAAAATGGATGTACGTCCATCATAACCACTGAATCCTTCTGCATCCATGCCTCTTTCGCCGAACTCTTGTCCTGAATAAATCATTACGGGATTAGTATTCATAAGAGTACACACCATCATGGCAGCAAATCCTTTACGGGGATCTTTAGTAAAAAAATCAGAAGCAATACGCTGCTCATCATGATTCTCCATAAAATTAAGCATCCGCTTTTCCTGCCCATTCAATGATTGCCAACACCCTGTAATATCACGAGTCGCCTTGTAACCACTAGCTATGCCACGCAAAGTATCATACAGCCCTACTTTATCATACAAATAATCAAATCCTCCTTTAACTATATAATTATAATAGTTAGAAGGATTATATATTTCACCAACAAACAATATATGGGAATATTTCTTTTTTATAGCAGTAATAGCATATATCCAAAACTCTACCGGTACCATTTCTGCCATATCACATCGAAAACCGTCAACTCCTTTTCCACTCCAAAACAAAAGAATGTCTACCATCTTTAACCATGTATCTGGAACAGGAGAGAAATGACAAGTAGAACCATTAACAAAGTCCACTCCATAATTAAGCTTTACCGTTTCATACCAATCATTTGTGGTGGGGCATGCATCAAATTTATTATTCCCGGTTACTTTAGTCGGATACTCACGATAAGCTTGCGATTCACCAGCCTTTAAATCAAACTGTCCATGAAAATGAGTTTGTGGAATGTAATAAAAATTATTATATGGACTAAAAGCTATATCCGCATTGTCTTTTTCGCCCAAGTCAGCAACACCTTCCGGCTTAGCATCTGAATGATATTGACGAGCAACATGATTAGGAACAAAATCTATAATCATCTTCAAGCCCGACTTATGCGTACGAGCGACCAACGACTCAAACTCTTCCATACGAGAAGAAACATTTGTTGCAAGGTCCGGATCCACATCGTAATAATCCTTAATTGCATAAGGCGATCCCGCCCTACCCTTTACTACAGCCGGATGATCACGACGAATGGAATACTGTGAATAATCTGTTTTGGTTGCATGCTCAATAATGCCAGTATACCAAATATGTGTAATGTTTAATTTCTTTATTTCGCTTAAAACTTTGGGAGTAAAATCATTCATCTTACCGCATCCGTTATCTAGAATATCCCCATTACGCAAAGAATGGGAATTGTCATTTCCAAACAATCTAGGAAAGACCTGATAAATGATTATTTTTTTCTCGGCGCTCTTTTCTTCCTTTATTTCCATATCGTCCCTGTTTCAGCTATTCTTCTTTTTATTTCTTCATTTGCGCAATCATACCCTTGCTTAAATATCCGATCGGCCTTATCCATTTCGCGGTTACCATATTCTCTAAGACCAGCAGGCTCTATAAGCAAATCGCTACTTTCTCTTTCACGTAATGTATTTGCCCTAAACATAAATTGATAGGATCGATATGCAATAGAAGCCAAGTTCTTTTTATAATCTGAAGTTTCCATCGGGCTCACATTTATAGCAACAATCTTCTCACACTCTCTGCGGATCACCGAAACCGGTAAATTCTGTAATACTCCCCCATCCACATAATAGGTTCCATTAATATACTGTGGGGTAAACATAACAGGCATACTACATGATGCGGCAATACGCTCAGCCAGCCCTCCCTTACGGAAAATAACACTTTTCCCATGATCAAGATCAGTAGCAACAATAAACATCGGAATTTTCAGATCTTCAATTTTCTTAGCTGTAAGGGTCTCTTTAAGGAAATCAATAAAGCTATTGAGTTTAAAAAAGCCGGTTTTAGGTATTACTATTTTAGTAAAATCAAGAGTATTATGTCCCTTGAAACACTCTAAGCATTGATATGGTTCACGACCATCTGCCAAAAAAGCACCAGCCAATGCACCAGCACTCACACCTGCAATAATTTCAGGTTTTATGTCATGTTCAAGCAAGGCTTGATAAACTCCTAAATGAGCAAAACCTTTAATGAATCCGCCACTTAATGCAGCTCCGATCTTGTAACTAGCCATAAATGTTACTATTTTTCAACGAATTTAGTTTATTTTTCAAAACTAAACAAAAGAATGTCTAGAAAATTACTAACTATATCAATGATAATCAGAAAACGTCTTGATCCTCATTCTTTATATATCCTCGATACTCCCCAGGCAAAGAAGACTCAATGACCTTGTATGACTCTTCAAGCAAGACTTTCAAATTGTTATTGCCTTTGCCCTGTGGCTGAATAGGCTCGTGGATAATTAAAGTCAAAGGATGCCAATGAATCCACTTATCTGTACGCGAAAATATATTAAATGAACCTATAATTGTAAGAGGCACTACAGGCAGTTGCAAATCATCAGCTAATTGAAAGGAACCTTTTTTGAAATATCCCATATGTCCGCTAAAAGTGCGTGCACCCTCAGGAAAAACAACAACAGAGGTGCCTCCGACTAAAGTCTTACTAGCTTTGTTTATTGTTTCTAATATTTTTTTGGGACCGGTACGATCAACAAAGATATGCCCAGCTTCGTCACAAGCTTTGCCTACGAAAGGAAGTTTCCGCAAAGACTTCTTCATCATCCATTTGAAATTGCGATTAAGATACCCGTATATCAAAAAAATATCAAACATACCTTGATGATTTGACACAAATACATAAGATGTTTTACCATGGAGGTGTTCGCGTCCTTCCACATGCACAGGAATAAGCAAAAAGAAACAAATTAATTTAGACCATATCTTGCCTGGATAATATCCCCAAAAATGAGCACTACCCAAAGCACATCCTACAATTGTTACTATTGCTGTCAATAAAGTTAAGACCAGCAATATTGGCAAAGCAATACATACTTGATATACGCAATAAAAAAGATTCATAAGCCTATCTTAATATAAACCATGCAACTAAACCTAAAACTACTGCTATTGATATTACACGAAAAATTATAGATTTTAAAATGCTCAGTAATGTGATTGCCACTACTATGCCTAAACCGATGATTACATACTTTTCTATCATAAGATAAGAATATTAATTAATACTTTGATTTTTTCCCTTGCAAATTTAGGCATTTTCCTCGAGAAACCTTATTTTTGCACAAATTTTTGATGTAATAATATAATAGCAGATATGTTTGATAACTTAAGTGAAAGACTGGAACGGTCGTTTAAAATCCTGAAGGGTGAAGGAAAAATCACCGAAATTAATGTGGCGGAAACCCTGAAAGACGTGCGCAAAGCACTTTTAGACGCCGATGTCAATTATAAAGTTGCCAAGAATTTTACTGATACAGTAAAGCAAAAGGCTTTGGGAGAAAATGTGCTTACTGCTGTTAAACCAAGCCAATTGATGGTGAAGATCGTTCATGACGAACTAACTACATTAATGGGTGGAGAAACTGCAGAAATAAACTTGGATAATAAACCTGCAATCATATTGATGTCGGGATTACAAGGATCCGGTAAAACAACTTTCTCTGCCAAGCTTGCCAATTTGCTACAAACAAAAAAATCAAAAAAGCCTCTATTGGTTGCATGCGATGTGTATCGTCCTGCCGCTGTCGATCAGTTAAAAGTTTTAGGCGAACAAATTAATGTACCGGTTTTCTCGGAACCTGAAAGCAAAGATCCGGTTGCTATTGCGCAACATGCCATCACTCAAGCAAAAGCCAATGGTAATGATGTAATAATCGTCGATACAGCGGGACGTCTGGCTATTGATGAAGATATGATGAACGAGATTGCAGCTATCAAAGCGGGCATTAACCCCGACGAGATTCTGTTCGTAGTAGATTCAATGACTGGTCAGGATGCTGTGAATACAGCTAAAGAATTTAACGAAAAGCTTGATTTTACTGGCGTTATACTTACTAAACTTGACGGTGACACACGTGGCGGTGCAGCCCTTTCTATCAGACAAGTCGTAAACAAACCAATAAAATACATTGGTACGGGAGAAAAGATGGAAGCACTTGACCAGTTCCACCCGACACGTATGGCTGATCGTATCCTTGGTATGGGTGATATCGTATCACTGGTTGAACGTGCACAAGAACAATATGACGAAGAAGAGGCTAAACGCCTGCAAAAGCGTTTACAGAAAAACCAATTCGACTTCAATGACTTTCTCTCACAAATCAATCAGATCAAGAAGATGGGTAATTTAAAAGACCTTGCCGCAATGATCCCAGGAGTAGGAAAAGCCATCAAAGACGTGGATATTGATGATAATGCGTTCAAAAGCATTGAAGCTATTATCTATTCAATGACTCCCGATGAACGTACACACCCGGATGTTATTAACGGCAGTCGTCGTCAACGCATCGCACGTGGTAGCGGAACAAACATACAAGAAGTAAATCGTTTGCTCAAGCAGTTTGATCAAACTCGCAAAATGATGAAGATGGTCACCGGCACCAAAGCCGGACGTCTAATGTCACAATTAAAAAAATAAAAACAGAGAAGCATGACAATAATAGATGGGAAAGCAGTTGCAGCTGATATTAAGCAACAAATTGCAAAAGAGGTAGAACAAATTGTGAATGCCGGAGGTAAGCGTCCTCATTTAGCTGCAATATTAGTAGGTCATGACGGCGGAAGCGAAACTTATGTAAACAACAAAGTGAAAGCTTGCGAAGTTTGCGGATTCAAATCTACCCTCGTTAGATTTGAAAATACGGTAAGTGAAGAAGAATTACTCAACAAAGTGAAGGAACTAAACAACGATGATGATGTTGACGGATTTATCGTGCAGTTGCCTCTGCCCAAACATATTTCAGAACAAAAGGTTATCGAAACCATTGACTACCGTAAAGACGTGGATGGATTCCATCCTATTAATGTAGGCAGACTGTCTATCGGTTTACCTTGCTACATCTCGGCTACTCCCAATGGAATTATGGACTTGCTGAGCTATTACAAAATTGAAACATCAGGCAAGAAATGCGTGGTTCTAGGACGTAGCAACATAGTAGGCAAACCAATGGCTACTTTGATGGCACGTAAAGCTTACCCAGGTGATTGCACCGTAACAATCTGTCACAGTCACACGAAGAATATCAAAGAAGAATGTCTTCAAGCTGATATTATTATTGCAGCATTAGGACAACCTGAATTTTTAACAGCAGATATGGTTAAAGAAGGCGCCGTTATTATTGATGTAGGTACCACACGTGTCCCTTGTGCTTCGCGTAAAAGCGGATTCAAACTAACTGGAGATGTTAAATTTGATGAAGTAGCTCCTAAATGTTCCTATATTTCTCCTGTGCCGGGTGGTGTAGGTCCAATGACTATTTGCTCATTAATGCGCAATACATTATTAGCTGGAAAAAAGGAATTTTATAAATAATTGTAATTGAGGCTTGTAGGGGTTTACATTAAAGAAAGTCAAAAAAAAGTTCCAAAAACATTTGGAAGATTCAGTGATGTAACGTACCTTTGCACCGCTTTCAGGAAGAAAGCACAATGATGGTGGTTTTAGCTCAGTTGGTTAGAGCGTCGGATTGTGGTTCCGAAGGTCATGGGTTCGACCCCCATACTCCACCCGAAAAAGAGTTTCAAGTAATAAGCTTGAAGCTCTTTTTTTCATTATACCCCCTACTACAAATATTATGTCATTGAATAAGATTTCATTATTATTTAATATCTTTGCTCCCGATAAATTAACTCTATACACATAAAGATATAACTTCGAAAAATGTTTAGCAAAGAAGAACGAGATCAGATTATAAAACTCGTAAAAAAGGAAGTAGTACCCGCTATAGGATGTACTGAACCGATGGCAGTGGCTCTGTGCGTGGCCAAAGCATCAGAATTATTAACAAACAAGCCTACCCAAATAAAGGCTTTATTAAGTAGCAATATTCTAAAAAACGCTATGGGTGTCGGTATCCCAGGTACTGGAGGAATGATAGGACTCCCTATCGCCATAGCATTAGGTATGCTCGTCGGTAAATCAGAATACCAGTTGCAAGTATTAAAAGACTGCACACCGAAAGATGTGGAAAAAGGTAAAGAGCTCATCAATAGTCATATCATAGACATACAGTTGAAAGAAGACATCACTGAGAAACTTTACATAGAAGTGATTGCTGAAAACGAGAAAGAGAAAAGTATCGCTATTATAAGCGGTTCACACACTAACTTTATATACATAGAACACAATGGTGAGGTGCTACTGAATAAAAGCAACGCTTCCCACGAAGACGAAGCCGAGAGTGCCCCTCAATTGACTCTTCGCAAGGTTTATGACTTTGCGATGACAACACCCTTAGATGAAATAGAATTTATCGAACAATCAGGATCTATGAATATGTCTGCCGCTAAAGAATCATTAAACGGCAATTACGGGCATGCATTAGGAAAAACATTGTGTGGTAACTCTGAGAAACAGATGATGGGCGACAGTACGTTCTCGCACATCTTGTCATATACATCCGCTGCATGCGATGCCCGAATGGCAGGATCAATGATACCCGTAATGAGTAATTCAGGAAGTGGCAACCAAGGCATCGCAGCCTCATTGCCGGTATGGGTATATGCCAAAGAAAACGGAAAAAGTCACGAGCAACTGATACGAGCATTGATGTTAAGCAATTTGACACCTATCTACATAAAGCAGAGCTTGGGAAAACTAAGTGCGCTATGCGGATGCGTAGTGGCAGGTACGGGGTCCAGCTGTGGTATCACCTATCTTATGGGAGGTGGATATAACGAAGTATCATCTGCTGTAAAAAACATGATTGCCAACCTTACCGGTATGATTTGTGATGGAGCAAAGCCTAGTTGCACGCTGAAATTATCAAGCGGAATATCTACGGCAGTACTTAGTGCAATGCTGGCAATGGAAGGTAAGTGTGTGACTTCGGTCGAAGGCATCATTGACGATGATGTGGACAAAAGTATTCACAACCTCACTCAAATTGGAGCTGAGGGTATGAATGAAACAGACAAGCTTATCCTTAGCATAATGACAAATAAGTAAATACAAGATCAATTCTTATAAAGGCAATTCCGCTGATAATTCACTTGTGAAGCATCAGCGGAATTTCTTTTATAAACAACATCGTTGAATGATATAATCGAGAATATACTCAGCATTCATACGTAAGCAAGAAAACATTACCACCTAGTGACCAATTACATGCTTGCAAACCATTGACACAATGCCTGCATTCTTTCATCTCGTAAGCAGCAAAACTTATTTTTACAGTTGTGGAAATGCTTTTCTACAACTGTAAAACTGTCGTGCCACGGCCGTAGAAATGCTTTTTTACAGCCGTAGAAATAAGTTTTGCTGCTTTATAATATTCAAACGACTCATTTCATAAACACAAAATACACAGCCATAATCAGACAACCGAATGCTGCCAGATGGTTCCAATGCAGGCTTTCATCAGGGAACATAATCATTGAGAACGCTATGAAAACAATTAATGTAATCACCTCCTGAATCACTTTAAGCTGCATCAAACTAAACGGTCCGCCATTCTCCTTAAAGCCTATACGATTGGCCGGTACTTGAAAAGAGTATTCAAACAACGCTATACTCCATGAAAATAGAATAACAGCATAAAGGGGCCAATTGGTAATAATTTTAGTTTCTTGCAACTTCAAATGCCCGTACCATGCAAATGTCATAAAGATATTTGATACAACAAGCAATAAAATAGTGTATAATCCTCTCATTTTTTTCTTAATTAATCTTTTGCTCTAACCGTCAACAAATCATCAAAATTAGTAGTATATTGATGTGATATGTACTCTTTACGCAAATGCCATTCCGTACTGAATCCCTGAGCGGCTATCTTAATTTTGTTATCTCCATTCTTATGATTAATGCTATCCACCACATTCTGCAGCCTTCGCTGTGCAAGACGATCTACCGTATCAAAGAAAGATGTCTGAATCTCGTCCTCAGGCACTAATCCCCATACCAATATGCCGGCACGCTTAAAGCGGTAACCGTCGGACCAACCTTTTTGAAGTAAATCCATAGCAGAAGAGATTATCTCAGCAGTATTTTGCGTAGGAACCACCAGATTGGTACTACGACGCAACGTATACTGAGGTTCATTCTGATTGCATCGATTAGTCTGAGCAAAAACATCAATTGCTTGACAACAACTGTGCTGTTGGCGCAACTTGCTAGCACAGGAAGCCGCAAAATTAGCGACAGGCTCCTTCAATAATTCCAAAGAACTCAATGTTTTTGGGAAACTGCGTGAAGTGTATATCGATTTCTTTTGTTCAATACTGTCAGGAGTTATACATGGATGTCCATGCAACTCTTTCCAAGTGCGTAATCCCGTAACGGTGAAATGATCACGTACCCACGATGCGCTCTTCTGAGCGAAGTCCCAGGCGGTCTTTATTCCATAATATTCCATTGATACACGCATACGGCGACCGACTCCCCACACATCCGAAATATCAAAAAGTTTTAATGCTTTTTCCCGTTTCTCATCTGTATCAATTAAGCAAGCTCCTTTATAAGCCGGATATTTCTTCGCGAACTTACTAGCCATCTTAGCTAACGTGCGTGTGGAAGCAATACCCAATGATACGGGGATACCTGTAGAACGCTCCACCCTACGCACAATATGGTGGGCATAATCACTAAGATCACCTAATTTGTCAAAACCATGAAAATCAAGAAATGACTCGTCTATTGAATAAATTTCACTAATAGGTACAAACTGATTCACTATGTTCATCACCCGCGAAGACATATCACCATACAGAGCATAGTTGCTTGAAAAAACAGTCACACGATTGCTTGCAAGCAGAGGTTTTAATTGATAAAAAGGTAATCCCATGGGGATTTGCATTGCTTTCGCCTCATTGCTAAGCGAGATTAAGCAGCCATCATTATTGCTGAGAATCACCACAGGCTTTCCTCGTAAATCAGGCCGAAAGACCCGTTCACAACTAACATAGAAATTATTACAATCAATAAGTCCGAACATAAAAGCGTTATCAACGAATTTTACGAATAGTATAAGTAACAATACCCCACACTTTAAAATTCTCATCCTCTCCCACAGGGATCAGAGGGTATGCCTTATTAGCAGGCTCAAGCCACAAGCCAGTATCCTTAATGCAAATATATTTAAGAGTAAATTCTCCATTAAGAAAACACACAGCCATATCTCCATCGTGCGGTTCCAAGGATTTGTCTATTACCAAAATATCTCCTTCATTTATTCCGGCATCAATCATTGAATCACCAGCCACACGAACATAAAAAGTGGACGCAGGATGCTTAACCAACTCTTTATTCAAGTCTATTGAGCCCTCTATATAATCCTGAGCCGGTGAAGGAAAACCAGCTCTCACCCCTTCACCTACCATGGGAATGGGCTGCAATTTGGATTCATGTACTCGATGTATGTGTAATGACTCTTTCATGTTGCAAAGATACAAAAAAAGGAATGCACAAGCATTCTCCGTTAAATCTATTATCCATCGTTTATTTTGTTTCTTGCGTAGAAATTACCATGAAGGAAACCAGAATAAAATGTGCTCATCAAAAATAATAAATCATTTTATAACAACGATACAAAATTTACCATGGAAGCTTAACCTGCTGAAAATATACCATAATATGAAATGAATAAAATAGAACAGACGACAAAAGATGAATCTTTATATCGTCTGCTATATTATTATTTTATCCTATAAACTATCTAATAATTATTTAGAAAAATAGAGATTTTTTATTGTTCTTGAGAAATAATAGCTACACGATTCCAAGCATTTTCCGTTGCAAACGGTTGAACTGAATCACCTTTAGCATCTGTATTTATCAAACTTGAATCTACACCAAAGTCTTCAAGAGCCTTAGCTACAGATTTAACGCGCTCCTCAGAAAGTTTCTGATTAAAAGCAGGACTCCCTGTTGCCTTATCGGCATAACCTACAACCCATACTTTAGAATTGTTATCCTTTACATAATTAGCCAGATTATATAAATTTGCCTTTTGATTTGAATCAATCGCCGATTTACCAATCTTAAAAATAACGATGGCATTCATCGTTTTCTTCTGAGGTGCAGGGGCTATAGGTTGTTCAGCTACCTGTTGTTTTTGATCACGCAATTGACTTTGTAGTGAGTCTATATCTTTGCGTTGCTCATTAATTTTATTATTCAATTCTTCAAGAGCAGCAGGATCTATAGCATCTAAAACTTTGAATCCTCTTTGAGGAAATCTATAAGTCAAACCAACCAACACGTTCAGACGGCCATCGTACTTAGTTCCGCCAACAATGCCATTAAAGTTGTCTGCATCCAAATTGCCATTCGCTTCAACATTGAATTTCCACGCATCACATAATCTGAAGTCTGCAGCCAAGCCAACTCGTGGAGAAATATTTCGGGTTTTACCATAATGAACAGGACCATATTGATGGCTAAAACCACCCGTATACCCTACTCCCATAATACCTATCAAATTAAATTTACGATCAGGGTTATATTTACCGAAGATGTTTGTCAAATCAAACAAAGCATCAAAGTTTACCCCAATAGATTTAGTTGAATAAGTATCATCAATTACAGGCAAATACGTTTTCGATTCCCATCCATTAAATTGGATACGTGCTCCAACTTCAGGAGAAAAATATTTGCCTAATCCAATTGCTGCACTCGGGCTTAAGACATCCCATACCGATGCCTTCTTATAATTCTCTGAAAAGTTTTCAGATGCACCTATTTGGGCTTGAATAAACCAATTATCCCAAAATCCATATTGCTTCACAGCTTTTTCTGTAGTCTGTGAATAGACACTAGCGACAAGAAACATCGCTAAGACAGAAAGTAAAATTTTTTTCATAAATCTTTTTTTAATTAACGTTTAATCGGCTCATAGCAATTAAAATAACATTAAATAAACATTTAATGCTTTTAAAATGTTCACTAAATACTAGAATATGAGTGAATTAAAATATATTTTATAGTATATTAACATACAAAGCCATTATCTGCTAATAAATCTTATCAAAAAAGCAATATCAAATAGCATATAAGCTCTGCCTCATTATAGGCAAGGAGGAGTACTTACCAAAAACATATCTCCAGGCCTTTTGTCTGTTAAGATTAATCCAGTTTAATTATTTATTACATCTAAAAGAAAAAAAAGCAGAATCAGAACCTATATTCAAATAAAATAAAAGAACTTTGTAACTCATTATTGAAATATTGGTATAATGAAAGAGATAAAACAAATAGCTATAGCCATAGATTCATTCAAAGGATGTGCGTCAAGTATAGAGTTAGCAGAAGCTATTGAAAAAGGTATATTCGCAAGTCACATTTCATGTGATATAATGAAAATACCAATTGCTGATGGTGGCGAAGGTAGCGTAGCAGCATTAGCTGACAGAATCATTAAGATTGATTCACTTGACCCTCTACAACATCATATTCAAGCCTCATATGGTGTGGCTCAAGACAGGGCTTTGATTGAAATTGCTGCAGCCAGTGGACTTACCTTAATAAAGGAATATAAACCAAACATCCTGAAAGCCTCTACTTATGGAACAGGACTATTAATTGCCGATGCATTAAAACAGGGCTTTCGCCATTTCACATTATTTTTAGGGGGTAGCGCCACAAACGATGCCGCATTGGGAATGATGGAAGCATTGGGGTATCACTTTTATGATGAACAAGGAATGCATATACACCCCTGTGGAGGAAACCTCACCTCAATTAAATACATTGACGACTCACTTGCCATGCCCGAACTAAAAGAGAGTGTTTTTGAAATTGCTTGTGATGTAGATAACCCACTCTATGGTCCAAACGGAGCTGCTTATGTATTCGCACCTCAAAAAGGAGCTGGAGAAAAAGAGATCGTACTGCTTGATGACGGACTCAAACATATTGCCTATTTATTGAAAAAAGATTTTGGAAAAGAGATAGATTTTGTAGAAGGTGCAGGAGCAGCCGGTGGTGCAGGAGGTATTTGTTTTGCCCTTCTTCATGCAACAATGAAACGAGGAATCGACTTGGTTAAGGATTTAATCCATTTCGATAAAAGAGTTGTCAATGCTGATTTAATAATCACGGGTGAAGGGAAAATGGATGTCCAGACTTTAAACGGAAAAGTTCCGATGGGTGTCTTACAATCAGGAAAGAAATTGGATATTCCTGTCATAGCACTATGCGGTAGTGTTGATGACAACATCAGTTTCAACGACTATGGCTTCACCTCTGTTTTTTCCATTCAACGAGGTCCAACCACATTAAGTAACTCCATGGAGAAAGCAAATGCTTTACAGAATATTGAAACTATAACCACACAAATCATTAAATTATTCGCTATATAAATATACAAAAAAGCCGCTACAAGTTTGTAACGGCTTTTTATATTATTGTTTATTTAATCAATTACGACCATGACAATTTTTATATTTCTTGCCACTACCACATGGGCACGGATCATTCGGACGAGGTTTATTCTCAACACGAACAGGTTCATGATGAGTTTTCTCACGAGTCTCTAAGCTTGCTGCCTCTCCTTGTTCCATAGCATTCAAGTCCAGTTTTTCTTCATGATACTGTCTTTTACTTACTCTTGGTTCAGGAGCAGCCTCATGAATTTCAGCAGGATCTTGAACAGGAATTTGAGCTCTCATCAAGATGCTTATTGTTTTAGTATTGATATTGTCAACCATTTGATCAAACAATTTCACTGACTCCAATTTATAGATTAACAAAGGATCCTTTTGCTCGTAACTTGCATTCTGAACTGATTGTTTTAAATCATCCAATGAACGCAAATTCTCTTTCCATTCTTCATCAATCACTCCTAATAAAATACTCTTTTCAAATGTCTTAACGACCTCTTTACCGCCATCATCATATGCCTTTTTCAGATTTACTGAAATTTGATACATACGTCGTCCATCAGTAATAGGAATCAATATATTTTGGTAACGATCACCTTGCTTCTCATAAACTTCTTTTATCACCGGATTAGCAATTTCAGCCAAACGATCAGTTTTACGTTTAAAGTTAGCCATAGTTGCATTAAATGCCATTTCACACAATTCAACGCTCTTCTTGTTGCGCATATCAGCTTCAGTGAAAGGTATTTCGATAGACAATGTCTCAAGCAAATCTGCCTTGCATTCTTCAAAAGAATTCATTTCAACAGCGTCTGGGCTCTTAATCGAATTAGCACAACGTTCCCAAATCATATTTACAATATCCATTCCGATACGTTCACCCATCAATGCATGACGACGTTTCTCATAAATAACGGTACGTTGTTTATTCATCACATCATCAAACTCCAACAAACGTTTACGAATACCGAAGTTATTCTCCTCAACTTTTCTTTGGGCACGTTCGATTGATTTTGAAATCATTCTGTGCTCAATCATTTCACCTTCTTCAAAACCAAGTCTATCCATCATTCCGGCAATACGGTCACTTGAGAACAAACGCATCAAGTTATCTTCTAGTGAAATAAAGAATACAGAAGATCCTGGATCACCTTGACGTCCGGCACGACCACGCAACTGACGATCGACACGACGAGATTCATGACGTTCAGTACCAATAATAGCCAAACCACCGGCAGCCTTCACCTCTGCGCTCAATTTAATATCCGTACCACGACCTGCCATATTGGTAGCAATGGTCACTGTACTTGATTGTCCGGCTTTAGCAATAATATCAGCTTCCTTTTGATGTAATTTTGCATTCAGCACACTATGAGGGATATCCTTCATCTGTAACATTCTGCTTAGTAACTCTGAAATTTCAACAGATGTAGTACCCACCAATACTGGGCGTCCTTCACCAACCATCTTTTCTATTTCATCAATAACAGCTTTATATTTTTCGCGTTTAGTTTTATAAACACGATCATTCATATCATTACGAGTTACCGGTTTATTAGTTGGAATAACAACCACATCCAATTTATATATATCCCATAACTCACCAGCTTCTGTTTCAGCTGTACCGGTCATACCGGCTAACTTATGATACATACGGAAATAGTTCTGTAATGTAATTGTTGCAAAAGTTTGTGTGGCAGCTTCCACTTTCACGCCTTCCTTTGCCTCCAAAGCTTGGTGCAAACCATCAGAATAGCGACGACCTTCCATTATACGTCCAGTCTGCTCATCAACGATCTTCACTTGACCTTCAATCACTACATATTCATCATCACGGTTGAACATTGCATAGGCTTTCAACAATTGGTTGATTGTGTGTACACGTTCGCTCTTGATTGCATAAGCTGTAAGCAACTCATCTTTCTTCACTTCTTGAACGTCTTTATCCTGAGTTTCGTTTTCGAGCTCTGCCAACTGTGAAGTGATATCAGGGAGCACAAAGAATGCAGGATCAGAGAAATTGCGTGAAACAAAATCCACACCTTTATCTGTTAAGTCTACACTATTCATTTTCTCATCTATCACAAAATACAACGGCTCAATAGCTTCAGGCATACGCTTGTTATTCTGCTCCATGTAGGTCTCTTCCGTTTTAAGCATACCTGCTTTAATGCCCGGCTCACTCAAATACTTTATCAAAGCTTTATTCTTTGGAAGAGCTTTATGACTACGATACAATGCAAGGAAACCTTCTTCTCTTTCCTTATTATCACTTGAAACTATCAAACGTTTAGCATCCGAAAGCAACTTTGTAGCCAATTGGCTTTGAACTTTAAATACACGTTCAACTTCAGGTCTAAATTGTTCATACAATTGGTCATCACCCTTAGGTACCGGACCGGATATAATCAATGGAGTACGAGCATCATCAATCAACACAGAATCCACCTCATCCACAATTGCATAATGATGTTTTCTTTGAACAAGATCCACAGGACTGACGGCCATATTATCACGCAAATAATCAAAACCGAATTCATTGTTTGTACCGAATGTTACATCAGCAAGATATGCCTTACGACGAGCATCTGAATTGGGTTGATGTCTATCAATACAATCCACGCTCATTCCATGAAATTCATACAAAGGTCCCATCCACTCCGAGTCACGTCTTGCCAAATAATCATTAACTGTGACCATATGCACACCTCTACCAGTCAAAGCATTCAAGAACACCGGCAATGTAGCCACTAATGTTTTACCTTCACCGGTTGCCATTTCAGCAATCTTACCTTTATGTAGTACTACTCCACCGAAAAGTTGTACATCATAATGTACCATGTTCCACGTTACTTCGCTACCACCGGCAAGCCAATGATTCTGATAAATTGCTTTATCACCTTCAATATGTACAAAATCTTTCGTTGCAGCCAATTCACGGTCAAAATCAGAAGCAGTTACTTCCAACGTCTCATTTTCCGTAAAACGACGTGCCGTATCTTTCATTATAGAAAAGGCAGTAGGTAAAACCTCATCCATAGCCTTTTCATATGTTTCAAGAATATCCTTTTCTAGTTTATCAATTTTATTAAAGATTTCCTCACGTTGTTCCAACTCTGTAGCCTCTACTTGAGCCTTCAAACTTTCAATTTCATCCTTTTCAGCCTTAGCTGAATTCTGGATATAATCTCTCAACTCCTGAGTTTTTGCACGTAACTCATCATTACTAAGTTTTTCAACATCAGGATAAGCCTCTTTAATCTTGTCCACCCATGGTTGGACTTCTTTCATATCTCTAGCAGACTTATTGCCAAATAATTGGCCCATAAAACTATTAAATCCCATCTTATTTTTCTTTTTTTATTTCTACATTATTAATACTTTGCTTTTTAAAAACATCTTCAAGAGGTGTCGAATTGCAACCATTGGGCGCCCTGATCCTAAGAGATGATGATATAGTCGGAGCCAATCTATCAATACAAACAGGAAGGTCTATGATAGCCGGCTTCACATTCGCGCCAATTAATATAAGAGGTGCAGGCATATAAGCTTTACGCACATTCTTTACATCAGTCGTATTTTTCGGATTTATCACCGTCCACCCTGGTAACACAGATATCTGTAAATCACCTGAATGTAAGCGATTATATGCCTTGCGTAATCCTTCAATATCAGGATTAGATGAAGACGTAAGCAAACTAAATGATGAATACACATCCTGTACTCCACTAAATTGACGTAAAAAATCGATAGCACGATCGGTGATATCTCTTAGTGTGAGCTTCTTATCTTCTAATAATTTATGATTCAGATAGACTTGTAAGCCATCAAAAGCTTCAACGTACAATCCCTGTCCATACAATGCATTCAAATACATATTAAGCAATGCAGCACAACGCTCTATATGAAATTCGCCTCCTGGAATATGATATTTTGCAGGAATTTTCTCATTCGAATCTGTATATCCTGTAGACGTGATAAAAATAAGAGTATTCTTCAATCCAACCTTTTTATCAACCATTTCCAGCATATCAGCCAAATTTTTGTCAAGACGCACGTAGGTGTCCTGCATCTCCATAGGAAGTTCATTGGCTGAAGAGTGATCAAAATTGCCGGCATAATAGCTAAGTGAAAGCACATCGGGAATTGCATCTTGCCCCAGCGGTTCTTTGTCAAGCAACACTGAAAGCATATTGTTCACCTCGTCATTAACAACAGGGCTAGTGAATACCTTTTTATATTTGAATGTAGCACGCTTGTCATCTAATTTATGAGAAAAAGCCGATTCCTCCCATTCCGTAGTAATATACTTATATTTCTCAGGTGCCAACGTCGGAGTCCACACCATTTTACTTATCGTTTTATCCAACCCCTGCTGGGTGTTGTAATCCGTAACGAACGTAGGTAAATTAGTATAAAATGTAGAACTGCACCATTTAGCCGTAGCATCATTCAGCCACAAAGCCAAATCACCCGCATGACCGGCTCCTAGCACGGCAGCAGCTTTATTAGGAGAAATAGAATAAACCAAAGATTTTCCGTTAGAAGCAACCTTCAATTCATCCGGAAAAGTAGTCACCAACAATTGTGAAGGTGATGTATTTTCATCTGTATAGAAACCTATATATTTATCGTCGTCAACACAATTTCGAGAGACTAAAGTAGCACGATCAAGCCATCTATCAGCTATGATACCATTCACATCCGGAGCACTTCCCGAATAAATTGAAGCTACAGACGATGCCTCATCAGGATTAGCGAAATTATAATATGCCTGACGATAAAAACGTCCCTCCTTCATCAAACGCTTAAATCCTTTTTCTCCATACAATTGTGAAAAAGCTTGAAGATAATCAGAGCTAAATTGATCAATAGTAATACCAATAACCAACCGCGGAGGCATTGAGGTCGATGTCTGAGCGTTCAAGCCGGTTACAGCCAGCACCGTGAGGAGAGATGTGAGTAATCCTTTCATTTAATTTTTTTGATAATAGAAAAATAGATATACATACCCGAACGTATCAGCAACGATAGTGTTATCAGAATAACAGCTTTATCAAACTGCTGCGGAATCACTTCTGTTGAAAACAAGAAGAGAGTCAAGATAATAAAATTTGCTACCGAATAATAATCTCTGCGGTTATGCTTCAAACACCATACCATACATGCAACACCTATCAAATGAAAAGGATGCAACACAAAGAGTACGAAATTAGGACTAACTGCCGGATGTACTGAGAAACAAGCCAAGAACATCAATATGCAACCACCAATTCCTGCCGCTCCAAAGATAACAACATCAACGATCCAATATATTTTATTCTTCTTAAATTCATATAAACATACCCCGATCACTACAATAAAGAGAATTACGCCACATTGTATTGGGGTTAACGGAAAACCGCTTTCGACAGAAATATTAGGATTTGATTTAAATAAAAAACCGGAAGACAGAACCAAATTATGAATAGAATCTTTTCCGGTCTCAACCACAGCCTTGTCAAGAGCATCTTTCAAATAATAAGGGGCAAACATTTTTTCCCTTGATGTGATCGACTGATCAGCTTGACTTCCCAAGCAAAGATCAATACCGAATTGCGACCAAGGATGTCCCTTCGTAAATTCATGCACAATACTACGAAATGTCTGCACACGATCATCCAACTGATAATCAACCTTACCTTTTACCAAATTTTCTACCTTATCCCGTGGACGAGTTGAGCAATTATCATAAAAGAAATTGTATCTATATACGCGGTGTTCCGGTTGGTAATTCTTAGTCAGCGCCCAATAAAATGCTCTTTTCTCAGCAGGAGTCAAATTAAGCACTTGTTCATATACACTAGAATTCCGCATAGTGTATTCCGAAATGAAATCGTTATAATCATTTACTCCCAACTGGTAGTCAGTTTCACCTTTGATATAACGTAAAACGAAATGAGGAGTATTAAAGTTGAACATTCCATAATTGAACACAACATCCTCATTTTTAGATATATTATGATAACGAATTGCTGTATGACCAAACAATTCATAAATCTCATTTCCAGGCGAACAAGTAAGTATGCTGATTTGAATGGAATCGTTTTTAGCCTCGGCCCTTGATGATATCAGCAAACATCCCAATATCAAAAACACACAAAAGACACTATTCCTCAAACATTTCTGTTTCATATCTGTATAAAATTTCGCGTGCAAAAATACATTTATTTTTTCAATTAATCTAACAAATCGTCACTTCATTTACATCTATAACGCATAATCCATGATTTTTGAACCAGAAGAAACAGTACTTCACCTCACCCACCGATCACAAATAATAAAAAAAATGCTTATGAGGAATTTACCTCACAGCATTTCATTTATAGCTTAATTAATAATGCTAAGTAACTTAACACTTTTCTTGCGTCTTTGGCAATTTAAAATAAAAAGTAGACCCTGCACCATATTTAGAAACAAAACCGATTTTCCCGTTATGCTTGTTGATGAAGTCCTGGCAAAGCAATAAGCCCAATCCCGATCCCTCTTCATCTTTCGTTCCAAAAGTCGTAAAATGAGTCTCAACATGAAACAATTTAGGTTGATCGTCCTCTTTTATCCCCTTCCCATGGTCGCTCACATTTAACTGTACTTCATCACCTAAATCCTCCACAGACACATCTATCACTCCACCTTCCAGACTAAACTTAATCGCATTACTGAGCAAATTGCGGATTACAGTCTTAATCATATCAATATCCATGCATAAATTTACCGCCTCAGGTGCATTCAAATTAATCTTTATATTCTTCAACTCAGCATTCATAGAGAAAACCTCTATAACACTTTGCACCAATTCAACCATATCGCTATGCTGCAACACAATATTCAAACGTCCAACCTGACTTTTTGTCCATTTCAACAAATTATCCAAGAGGGTAAACATCTCCTCAGTCGTTTGGTTAGCCATAGTAAGCGTTTCATACATATCCTTACCTATTTTCTCACTAGTGAGATTCAGTAATAACATATTCAACACCATTTTGATGCTTCCCAAAGGCGAACGCAGGTCATGAGCTATCACCGAATAAAGTTTATCGCGACTAGTTATTGTGCGCATCAACTCTTCCGTTTTGGCGATGATTATCTTTTTTGCAGCAATCAATGAAAGTTGATGTTTCACACGGATAATCAATTCCTCCTTATTAAAAGGTTTTGAGATAAAATCATTACCCCCCGAATGAAAACCTTTCACTATATCGGCTGTAGAATTCAATGCAGTAAGAAAAATAATAGGAATTTCTTTCAGCTCTGGTGCTGCTTTCAACTTCTCAGCCGTTTCGTACCCATTCATTTCAGGCATCATCACATCCAGCAATATCAAGTCAGGGCGTTCTTTTTCAGTTAATTCCAAACACTGAACGCCACTACTAGCTGTAATAATCTGAAAGTTTTCTTTAGAAAGCAACACTTTTAATAAAAGTACATTTGACGCCACGTCATCAACTACTAATATTTTATATTCAGAAGAATTAATTTCCATGTCCATTATTTCATTAAATATTTTCTAAAATAATCAATCGTATAATCCAATCCCTCTTCCAAAGATATTTTTGGTTCCCAACCAAGAACAGCTTTCGCTTTAGTTATATCAGGCTGTCTGCATTTAGGATCATCCATTGGTAAAGGTTCGTATATTATTTTTGACTTTGATTTTGTTTTCTTTATAATTATTTCGGCAAGAGCCTCAATCGTAAATTCACAAGGATTACCTATATTTATCGGGCCGATCATATCATCAGAAGTTTGCATCATGCGCACCATCGCCTCCACTAAATCTGTCACATACTGAAAACTACGAGTTTGCTGCCCATTCCCGTAGATAGTGATATCTTGATTTTGAAGAGCCTGCACAATAAAATTAGAGATTACACGTCCGTCATTCGGCAACATATTAGGGCCATAAGTATTGAAAATACGAATAATCTTGATTCTCGTTTTCTGCTGCCTGTGATAATCCATGAATAATGTCTCAGCACATCTCTTTCCTTCATCATAGCATGAACGCACACCGATCGGATTCACATTTCCCCAATACGATTCGACTTGAGGATTTATCATCGGATCTCCATAGACTTCACTCGTTGAAGATTGCATCACCTTTGCATTTATTTTAGAGGCCAGAGTCAGAGCATTTATAGCCCCCATCACAGACGTATTAACGGTTTTTATCGGATCGAATTGATAATGTATAGGAGATGCCGGACAAGCCAAATTATAGATTTCATCGACTTCAGCCAAATAAGGTTGTATCACGTCATGACGAAGCAACTCAAAATGTGGATTTACTCTTAACGGCAATACATTTTCTTTATCGCCGGTAAAATAATTATCCATGCAAATCACATCATTTCCTTCATCAAGCAGGCGTTTACATAGATGTGATCCTATGAATCCTGCTCCACCGGTTATTAGAATTTTTTTCATTATATTTCAGATTCATTGAAAATATATCCTGCGTCAAAGTTAAAAATTTATTTCTAGAATAAAATCTTTCATTGAATATTTTTATTCAAGAATATCTTTTACATGGAAGTTTTTTGAGAAAATATGATAGCTGAATGTAGAAAGCTTGTATATTTGTATTATAATTTAATCACATAAATAAATGAATAAAAATAGAATTTCAATCTTCTTTATTTTGCTTTCGTTCATTTTCGTATCGGCTCACGCCGACGAAGGCATGTGGTTGTTGCAACTACTTAAAGAGCAACACACCATCGATTTAATGAAGAAGCAAGGGTTGTTGCTCGAAGCAGACAGCCTTTATAGTAAATCAAATCTCTCTATTAAAGATGCCGTCGGCATTTTTGGTGGCGGTTGTACGGGCGAAATCATTTCACCGGAGGGACTCATCCTCACCAACCATCACTGCGGATTCGAATCCATACAGGAGCACAGTTCTGTAGAACATGATTACCTCACTAACGGATTTTGGGCAAAAAGCAAAAGCGAAGAATTAGCCTCTCCTGGATTGAAATTCAGATTTGTAGATAAGATCATTAATGTCACAGATACGGTGAATGCCGATATTAAAGCAAAGAAAACCTCTGAGATTGAATCATTGGGAAGAGTCTATTGTGACCAATTAGGCAATCGACTCAAAGAAGAAGGCGAATACAAAAATAAATCTTACATCGAAGCAGAAGTTCTCCCCTACTATGCCGGCAACAGTTACTACCTCGTATATTATAAGGTATATAGTGATGTGCGCATGGTAGCAGCACCTCCACAAAGCATCGGTAAATTCGGTGGAGAGACAGATAACTGGATGTGGCCACGCCACACAGGTGACTTCTCCATGTTCCGCATCTATGCAGATAAAAATGGAGAACCTGCTGATTATAACAAAGACAACCTTCCGTTGAAGGTCAAAAAATGTTTGCCTATTTCAATCAAAGGCATTGAAGACGGCGACTATGCCATGATCATGGGATTTCCCGGACATACCAGTCGCTACCTCACAACAAGCGAAGTACAAGAGCGCATGGATGCACAGAACACGCCTAGAATTCGTGTACGTGAAGCTCGCCAAAATGTGCTCTCAAAAGAAATGGCAGCCAGTGATCGCGTCCGCATCATGTATGCTTCAAAATTTGCGATGAGTGCCAACTACTGGAAAAACGCCATTGGTATGAACAAGGCTATCGTGACCAACAAAGTTCGTGAAAGTAAAACAGAACAAGAAAAAGCTTTTCTGAAGTTTGCAGAGCAAAAGAAAGACACTGCATATTTGAATGTGATCAACCACATCAATGCCGACATTCTGAAGATCACTCCATTAGACTATCGTGTAATGTGTTTCACAGAAACCTTCTTCCGTGGCATTGAAATTCATTCACCTTTCAATAGCATGAAAGAATATGTAGATGCAGTGAAAGCTAAAAACGATACATTGATTCAATCAAAAAAAGCTCGCCTAGACACCCTCTTCAATGAAGTATACAACAAAGATTTCGACAAAGAAGTTGACAAGAAAGTAGCCAAGGTACTTCTTCCGCTTTATGCACAAATGGTTCCGGCACAATACAGACCTGAATTCTATCAAACCATTGAAAAGAAATACAAAGGCAATTACGAGAAATACATTGACGACCTGTATGACAAGTCAATATTCTCATCTAGAAGCAGCTTTGACAAATTTTTGAAAAGCCCCAGCGAGAAAGCAGCTAATGGCGATTTGTTGAATCAATATTACAAAACCATTTACACCACATATGCCACAATGATGGACTCAGTACATGAGTTGAGCACGGATCTACAGTTACGTCACAAAACCTATGTACGCGGACTGTGCGAGATGGATTCGTTAACACCCCACGCTCCTGATGCCAACTTCACCATCCGTGTCACATACGGTAATGTGAAATCATGTGATCCTAAAGATGGTATACATTACAACTATTACACCACGCTTAAAGGAGTTATGGAAAAAGAGGATGATAGTAATCCTGAATTTGAAGTTCCTGCCAAACTGAAAGAACTGTATGAAAAGAAAGACTTCGGACGTTATGCCATGAAAAATGGTGAAATGCCTACCTGTTTCTTGACTACCAATGACATCACAGGAGGCAACTCAGGAAGTCCTGTAATCAATGCCAAAGGACAACTCATCGGAGCCGCATTCGATGGCAACTGGGAGTCATTAAGCGGCGACATCAGCTTCAACAAAGATTTGCAAAGATGTATCTGTGTGGATATCCGCTATATATTATTCTTGATTGACAAATACGGCAATTGCCCAAACTTAATCAATGAAATGAAAATTGTGGAATAATCCTCAGTTACCGAAATAACGAATAAGCGACCGAACTTCAACAAGTCCGGCCGCTCTTATTCATAACGATTGCTTATAGCTTAATTATAAAGTTTCAATCTCTTTCAGCCATAATGCCGAACTGGCATCACTAGGCATCCTCCAGTCTCCACGCGGGCTGATTGCCACACTTCCCACTTTAGGTCCGTCAGGCATACACGAGCGTTTAAACTGTTGACTGAAAAAACGACGAAAGAAAACCATCAACCATTTCTTTATAATCTCATTGCTATATTTATCCTCAAAGGCACGCATTGCCAGAAAGTAGATCTTCCCGGGATGATAACCGAAGCGCATGAAGTAATAAAGAAAAAAGTCATGCAACTCATACGGTCCCACAAGATCCTCCGTCACTTGTGAAATCTCACCATTCTCATCAGCCGGAATCAATTCCGGACTAATAGGCGTATTCAATATATCTGTTAATATCTCTTGCGAACGTTCATCAATGCCCTGCTTGGAAGTCCATGACACCAAATGGCGAACCAGCGTCTTAGGGATGCTTACATTCACTGCATACATCGACATATGGTCGCCGTTGTAAGTAGCCCATCCCAAAGCCAACTCCGACAAATCACCGGTACCTATCACCAATCCCCCTGTCTGATTAGCCAAATCCATCAATATCTGCGTACGTTCACGAGCTTGAGAATTCTCATACGTCACATCCTGTACATCGGGATCATGCCCGATATCCTTGAAATGCTGCAAACAAGCATCCTTGATATTTATCTCACGAATAGTCACACCCAATGATTGCATCAAGCTTATCGCATTGTTATATGTGCGATCGGTGGTACCGAATCCAGGCATCGTCACTCCCAGAATTCCCTTGCGCGGCAATCCCAGTTTATCAAAAGTCTTTACACAAACCAGCAGAGCCAATGTAGAATCCAAACCGCCGCTTATACCCAACACTGCAGTTTTAGCATGCGTGTGTTGTATACGTTTGGCCAAACCGGCCACCTGTATTCCGAAAGCTTCATTGCAATTCTCATCCAATGCAGCCCCTTTGGGAACAAAAGGCAACGGATCCACATGACGAGTCAGATCCAAACTATGTTCCTTCGTTTGCTCCGTATTAATATGTATCACATTCAACGGATCCTTCAATTGTTCGCAACAATCGGCAAACGTGCGATTCACACGACGTTCCATACGCATGCGATCCACATCTATTTCACTTACCACAAGCTGCTCTTCAAAAGAGAACCGCTCATTATCTGCCAACTTCACACCATTCTCATAGATAAAGCACTTACCGCTGAACACCAGATCCGTAGAACTTTCACCAAAACCTGACGAAGTATACACATATCCCGATAAGTTCCGAGCCGATTGCTGAGCCACTAATTGCTGTAAATAGCGGTATTTGCCTATCACATCATCACTTGCCGACAAATTGAAAACCACCTCAGCCCCCATCAGCGACAAAACCGAACTAGGAGGAATCGGAGCCCAAAGATCCTCACATATCTCTATACCGAAACTAAATTCGGGCGTATCAAAAAGCAAATTATTGCCTACAGGCACTTTGTGTCCACACAACTGCACACTATTTGAAGTAAGATGTGAAGCCGATGAAAACCATCTTTGCTCATAAAATTCTTTATAATTGGGGATAAAAGTTTTGGCAACCAATCCCAATATTCTGCCATGTTGCAGCACAGCAGCCCCATTCAGCAATCTGTCACCCTGCGAAACAGGCAATCCCACAATAGAAATAATATCTAAATGACGGGTATTATTCATTATCTGCATCAAAGCCAGCTCCGCCTCTTCAAGCAACAATTGTTGAGCAAAGAGGTCACCACAAGTATAACCGGTAAGGCACAGTTCGGGAAAAACCACCACCTGAGCACCCTTGCTGTCAGCTATCAGAATCTGACTTTCAATGCTTTGCTCATTTTCCTTACAATCAGCCACTACGACATGTGGTACAGCCGCTGCCACTTTTACAAATCCATAATTCATTTATTAAATCACTTTGGTTCCGGGCACAAAATTAAAAATAAAAGATAACAATCACACTAATTATCAGTGCAATAAAAAATAATCTAGAAGAAATTAATCCTCTTTGTGAACAAAATACCTTACTTTTGCATTATATATTTCGATTTCACAAAACAAAAAATTAAAGATATGAAAAAGTTTAGATGCTTAGTTTGTGGTTACGTTTATGAAGGTGATACTCCTCCTGAAGCTTGTCCTGTATGTAAAGCTCCTGCCAGCAAGTTTGTTGAAGTAACAGAAAAAGCTGAAGGTCCCATGCAGTTTGCCGATGAACATGTTATCGGAATAGCAAAAGGTTGTGATGAAGAAATGCTCACCGATTTAAGAAATCATTTCACCGGTGAATGCTCAGAAGTGGGTATGTACATTGCCATGTCACGCCAGGCCGACCGCGAAGGGTATCCCGAAATTGCCGAAGCATTCAAACGCTACGCTTACGAAGAGGCTGACCATGCTTCACGTTTTGCAGAAATGTTGGGTGAAGTAGTTTGGGACACAAAAACAAACTTACAAAAGCGCAAAGATGCCGAGCAAGGAGCTTGCGAGGATAAGAAGCGCATCGCCACCCGTGCAAAACAATTGAACCTTGATGCCATTCACGACACCGTTCATGAAATGTGCAAAGACGAAGCACGTCACGGAAAAGGTTTTGAAGGTCTATACAACAGATACTTCAACAAAGAAAAATAACATCTTGTGTGTATTTATTTTTTTTCACCGGGACGTACCTTACGCCCCGGTTTTTTATTGCATCAATCATCCCTTTCCATTGTCTTGCGATAAGTGCCATGTCCGGACTTTTCTATCAATAGCCCCTTTCCATTATCACCTTCTGCAAACTGATGAACATACCTGTAAATAGTAGATCTACTTATTTTCAATAGATTCCCTATAATCTCAGCTTCATTTATAGTAAACTCCTTCGGAAGAGCTTTATAAAGGCGATACTTAGCAGGCATATTCATCATTGAATTTTCCTTCGGCTTCGGTGTCAAAGACCTGTAGGCATAGGATGTGTGGCAATTCAGTATCTTCACCATTTCCAGCATCATATCCACATCCTCATCCGAGCATATCAGATCCTGTTCATATTCCGCCACACTCTGCACACGCAACGCCGTCAATATCATGCACAGGCGACCGTGTATCACGCCCAAACGACGTACCGTTCCATTGTAATCGCCCTCATACAACAGATCACTGCGCAATAGCAAAGTTCTGAAATACTTATCCACTTTTTCACGTTGCGAAGGAGTCATCCTAAAATGCACTCCCTCCTCGCCCCGACATTCAAAAGCCATATGCATCACATACACATCCTGGGCATAACTATCAAACAAATCCTTATACAACTTCCCGTCATTCACGCCATACTGGTCTACCCACTCCACATTATCGGGAAGATAAAGGAAGCTGAACCGGTTGAACAAACCATTCTCAGACGAGGGAATCAAATTACGCAACTGATTGGGCGTACCGCTCAAGATGGCCGACATGCAAGGATATTTTATTTCAAAATACGTACCCTCTTCCTTCTCATTGATAGTCACCGAGCTGTTGCCCACACGGTTGAGTTGCATCGGTTCGTGGTGGGGAATCTTTCTGAACTTGTCCGAGAACGAACCGTAATCCTTTCCAAAGATATAAGCCAACGTATCACCCTCCGTCTCAAACATCAGTCCACGACCGCCATTCTCATAAAACATACGCATAAACGCAGCTCCACTACTCTCTGCCGGCATAATGAACACACGGAAAGGAGGCTTCGGATCCATCATGATCTCATCCGGTTCATTCCTGCGTTTCTTCCGGTTACGAGCCTTCATCTGAGCTTCCTTCAACTTATATTCGCGTATGGCAACCAGCGACTGTTCCAACATTTTGTCATGGATGGGGCGTACCAATTGCAAACAATGCTTCATCTTACCTTTTCCCGAACCGGACTTTGCCAGCACGAAGAAAAATAAATTAGCTTCCATTCGGTCGCCATTATATACCATATAATAATTGGGCATCACAGAACTCAATACGCTCATTGAAGTCATCAGCAGCATACTCTGCTCAGCCAGATTATCGCCATGCGACACGATCTTTTGCAACAGCGGTGGCAACTTATCGAAGAACCAATCAGGAAACAGCGGCAGCTCATCCATCCTCTCCTCTATCGCCAAATCAGCAGGGGGATTACTGATATCCACCCCTGCAGCTCTGCACAGTTCAAAGAAAGTAGCGATTTTCACGTCGCCTCGTTTGTGAATCATGCAATCCGTGAAATACTTATCCAAGTCGCGACTTTGCTCACCCGAATAGAAAGAACAGCAATGTTTGAATATCGGTCGCCCCACTTCACCCAATGTTGCCAAAGACAAGCCCAAGCGCAGAAAATCATCGTAATTGGGAGCAATATCCTTGTTTATACGTTTAGACACCGCTTGTGCATGAGCAATCAGTTCCGCAGTAACAATACCTTCATCCTCCATAACGACAGCAGTATCACTTTTTGTAGAGTTATTTGATGGAACATACTGCATCGGTTTCTTAGCCGGAATCGTCTCCGGTATTCCCTGAAAAGTGTTGTATCGAGGCAACCAAATGTTTACATCCACAGCGCACGGTAAACCGGAAATAGACATATAAGCTTCCGGATCATACGACACAAAACAGGCACGAGTAGGGTCACTGCAAGCCTTGTCAGCACGCAAGTGGCATGCATCCGCCATGTATTGCATCACTGCATGCGAATAATCTTCCACCGTGCAAGTTTCCGCATCATAGAGAAGCAAAATCTTTATTCCCTTGTTTAGCGGACTTTTAAATATGATCCACGCATGCAGCAGTGGATCATTCATCACCAATACGCGCATCTTTTCGGGTGTGAGAGTCGGATTATCCTTACCATCCAAATCAATGCATAATACTCCTGTATAGGCGGTGATTGATTGACTATTACGTACCGTGCAAATGACTGATGGGGTGAAATAGTCCAATGCCCTTTTCATTGCTGCTTGTTTCTTGGGATCCGTCTCGGCGCGCATCAATTCTATTTGACGTTTATACTTACCGCTACGGATTTCTGTATATAATTGATTGAAGGTTATTATGTCATATGGGTTTATATTACCGATAGGACCTTGAAAGGATGAACATTGTAATTTGGTTGTTTCTGAGTTTTTACTTTCCATTTTACTTTTACGTTTTTTAATATTAGTTTTTGATTATTAATCAACAGACTTAATGCTATTTCAATATTACTAAATCTCTGTAAAGTAGTATTATTCATAGGATTAATAAGAAGTTAATCTAATCTATTATTATTTGTTTTACATATTAATTATTGATTCGTATGCAAAAATAATACATATTTTTAATATACAAAAATATTTAGTATAATTTCTTTTAAAAAAGTTGTTTCACATTTATACTATAGTTATTGGAGATGTAATATAGTCGTTTAGTAAATGTTTTATATACAGGGATATACCATTCAAATAGCATAAAGAAAGCACTCGTTAAATGGTTCAAAATAGAACCGCTTGGCGAGTGCTTTTTATATAGATCATCGTCTATTCAGTACATGGTTTCTTTCTATTCGTGTACCAATGTCTGCAGATGACCAATAAAAACTATGGCATCTAGCGGTGTTGAATGAGACAAATCAAACGAGCGGATAATTTTTGCTAAATCCGACTCTTGAGAAGATCCTTCCGGTACCTTCGGAGCTTTTGGCTTCTTTTCCGTTTCCATCACAACTATCCCATCCGACGTATAATCTATTCCGGTAAATTCTATCCAATCGTCTGTTTGTGACAAGATCTGTCCACCGGCTGCTGTTATAAACTCTAACACCGCTTGCAAATTATCTGCGGGGAAACCTGCGGTTACCATTTCCAAACCACTTCTTCTTACTTTCTTCCTTACACGATACTTCATTACTCGTGCCAAAGCGTAAGCACCTGCATTGTATGCATGAAAGAAGTAGCCTATTTTCATTAGACACAACACTTCATTTCCGCTTTCCTCTTGTTTCTTGATCAATTCTTGTTCTTTGATCGTCTGATCATTCATTTTTGCCATGATATTATCTATTTATAATTGTTTATTACTTTTATTTTTCTTCCTATCTATCTCATGCCCCCTATTTATATTATCTACAGAGGAAATAAGCTCATCCTTTCTTATCATACCTCTATTCTGAAATACAACGAACAAAATCACCATCAATGTTACAGCTTCCATTCCATATCATCCCGCTAGAAGTAAATGCAAATGTATAAGATGTTTGATTGTAATCAGTAGTAGGGCTTGTTGCAGTTCTATAAAAAGCAGATCCATTATAAGCCCATGAAGAAGAAGTTAGATTACGATAGTAGCCCGTATAAGGGAAATACAAACTACCATTATATGATCGACCATCTGTTGTCCATGTGAATGTACTTGTTGTGAAATCAGAATAAGCACTCGATGTCGGTACCCTCCATCCTGGAGGACATGGATCATAGAGAGCTTTCTTTCCGGCAGAAGTATTCCACAAGTAAAAATTACAAGTTCCATCACTAGAATACCAGTTCCATTTACTTGGATCACTAGAAGTTGAATACATTAAATAATTTGGATGTTGAATACTGTAGCTTAAATTATTACTGGAAGAAGGGACAGGTACATAACTTATACTTCCTCCATAAATAGACTGTTCTGTACCTGTATTATAAGAAGCTTGCCCCGGAAATGGGTCTTTACGTCCCCATTGATAAGTGAATCCTAAAGTTGTCGCTAAACTAGGGGCTGTTGTTATTGCTCCTAAATTTCGATCCTGAAAAGTATAACCGGCTGAAGTTGTATAACTGCTGGGAGTATCCGTCACCCAAATATGCCAGCTCCAAGCGATATTACCGGATGAATCTTTTACATAAACTACCGCATTTCCTTTGGCATTACCTGAAGTAACAATAATTCGTCCATTAGCCACATCTGCTACAATAGAGGCTACCGTACCGGAAGATGATAAGCCATTTGAATTATCTGTCCATACTAACCCACATGTCCATCCGCTTGTCGTGCTGGATAAACGAGTGGTACCATCTTCATTTGCCCTTGATACCGGAATGCCTATGACATCTCCAACAGGATTCATTATGTAGCAATTAGATGTTACCTGTGTGACTACATTATTTAATGTTACACGCGTATCAACACTGTAAAGAGAATTCAATGTTATATTATAGGTGTAACTATAATTGCGAAGTACGTTATAATCGGAAACATTATCACTTCCCAAATAAATCTTATATGTAACTTGGCTACTTGATTTACCTTGGGCTGTTATGAGTAAATAACTTGCATTCACAGGAGCACTTTGTGCTTTATTTTTTTGATCAGTATGTGTCACAGTCCCTTGTGGATTCCCATACATATAATATGTCACTCCACTTATACTCGATGCTGTCACTGCCGTTTTATTGGCCCAAGTAATTCCGGCAACAGTATCTCGGTCAAGATAAGCCGAGGTAGCTACATTGCAAAATTGATAACCCGTTATGGTTATTCCGGCGGCAGCTGTCACATTCAGCGTCACTTTGGCAAATAGGCGGGTTAGTTTTAAACCGCCGATGGTCACGCTGCTTTGACTCACACTTTGCCCCGATAAAGAGCCGCACATCAATGGATAAGTGTTGACATCCACTGTTGTGAGCATTTTCTTGAACTGTGTCAATGTTCCTACACCTTGGAAGAAGGCTGAATTGCCTGTATTGGCTACTGCATAGATCGTATAATTTGTTCCCTGACGGGTGGTAATGCTCACGGTGGTATCTGTAGTAGACGAATATTTAGTACCTACCACCTTGCCGCTGGAATTGAATACCAAGATATACAGATTGCTCACTTTGCTTTCCGTCGACGAAGAAGTGCGTGTCACTTGAGTCGCATCATTGGGGCGAACGGTCAAGCGGATAATGGCTGTTCCATCTGAATCCACGCTACCAGTGCCATTTGAGTCCTCGGTGCACGAAAAAAGGAAGAGAGGCAATAAGAGTAAAATCCATTTACCTATCTTGTTTATATATATTATATCTTTAATTTCTATCTTCATAAAAAACATTCCTGTTTCACTTGTTTATTTTTGAAAAATCAATTCCCCGCATCACTGCGGAGGATTGACGAACAATTTCTATTGTTAAATACATTTTTACAATAGTTCTATAAGCAATTATAAATATAAATCAAGTTTCTTTCTCCATTATCTATCGAGGATCCCTTACGAATCACTCGTTTTTTGCTACGGGCATTTATCCAACCACCCGGTATATTGTTCTTTGCTGCCATCTTTTCAGCATTCTCTTTATTCATCCTTAATTTATTTTTTAGTAATTGTTATTGCCGGTTTCCGCGGGGACTGGCATCCCCACGGGAATCCGACAAATAACAATACAAGAATCAAATGTATGAGATCAACTCTCATTTCTTTATCCGTTGTAAAACGTTTCTTATTCAATAGATCACCGTACTTTGCTGGTAATCATTCCACGACATCACTTGCAATGTGAAATCAAGCTTTTGTACATCAATTACAAATACCTTATCATCCTCAGCTGCCAACGTTACTTTATTGCCGTCGGCATCCGTTGAAGTCTGCCACAACAAAGCGCCGTCCTTATAAATCTGCACCGTCACATACTCATCCGTTTTCGTTGGCAAGGTATTCACCGCCTCTGTCGTATAACCATCATCCGTGTCGAATGTTCCGCCTGGATTATATGTGACCGAATCGCCGGTAACCGTCCCATCAAAGGTGAGGGCATCACGAAAGCCCTGCATGACGATCTGGTACTTGCCGTTGCTGAATTGCGCCTGCAAATGTTTGGCTACCACATGCACCCGTGCATGCTGGTTGTACATCGGCAGCAAAGCCGTAGTCGTACTGCCTGAAGCAGTTGATTCATAATCAAAACGGCCGTAAAACAAATACGTCGGTGATGAGAAATAGCTTGTGCTACTCCGGGTTGCCAGCAGCCCTACGGAAACCGTACTGATATCGTCCCCCTCATTAGGCGTATGGATGTTCACGCTGTCGCTGTTCATATTGCCGAATGCTACCAGCGTAGCTTTGGCGTTGCCCTCAAAACTGATCAGGTATTTACCACTGCTTTCTGCCGTAACGAGGCGGTCAAACTTGTTGTTCAGAAAGAGATACGCCTTCACATTTCCCACTGTCGAATCAGGCAATACGGCCCCTGCCTTGTCCACCAATTGGGTGGTCACGGCATACTGCACGCAGTTGCTGTTATCTTCATTGACGCAGGATGTGCCAAGCAACAAGAAGATGGATAAAAAGGGGGATATGAGTCTCAGGTATCTCATTTATAGCTAGTACTATTTTACGATTAATTGAATACTACATTCTGTGCAGCAGGAGTCGCCCATGCATTAACCGTTACGGTTAATGAGATGTTTGCAGGATCTATTGTTTGTGCAGGATTCAAAACACCAATTGACAGAATCGTAGCTGACAAAGCATAACGAGTATTTGCTGCAATTTGAGAATCAGTAGTACCGTTGGGAAGAGTTGCACTTCCGCCAAAGTCCGTACCAGACTGAGCGTGATTTATTATAATCGGATAATACATCACTTGCGTCTTTCCATTAAAATTCCACCATCCTTTTATCACCAATCTGGTTGATGATGCAGTTGCGTTGGGGAACACATAAAAGAAATAGGGCTTTGTTGCATTATCAAAATAAGTTTGTTGGGGAGCCGTGCCGGTTGGTGTCAAAGTACCCACATACCCGCTACTCAAGTAAGAATAACTTGAAAGTGAGTCTGTTTTGTAAGTAGATCCGGCTCCGCTTCGTCCGGTTGATTCGCCATTTTGTATTGAAGTGCTAGAAGGCATTGATCCATTCCAATTGTATGTAGTATTGGCATTGAGCATAAATACTTCAGTGGGAGTGAAAACTGCACCGGCATAAGCACCTGTAGAGGAGAAATTTGTTTCGATATGCGTAATCGCCACTCTGGACACTAGACGGCCCAATGGGGTTGTTACTACTGTTGAAGCAGTAGAAGAAAGTGTCACCGATTGAACAGCACTAGCCATGGGCATAGCTGTTGTGACTTGCGAATTAGCTCCACTAGCTGTTGTATAAGCGGTGTTTCCATCCGCACTGGTGGTATATCCAAGTATCGCCGCTTGTTTCGTTTGGAATTCACTTAAAGTTGTCACTCCACTGAAATAGCCCTTAGGTGCATTGGCCACCACCATAATCTGTGTAGCAGATGTGGTAGTGGTTACGCTATTCGTTGCTGATGTACTCGGATTCTCTATTTCTTGAATCGAGACAGTCTTGCCGGTACCGCTAGCTCCATCAAAGAGACCGACACAGATACGATTTATGTGTGCTTCATCAGCTAAAGAACCTGTAAGTGTACCATCTCCTATGGGAAGAGATGTTCCGCTTGCACCTCCTGTTTTAGTTGTAGCACTTCCCGTTGACAAAGTCAACTTAATAGTAGCCGGCTCACCTGTACTTTGTGTCACAGCCGTCTCATCACCTGCGCAGGATGCCAATAAACCGACTGACACGATCCCTGCAATTAATAATTTGTTGATACTCATACGTTTTTAATTTAATATTGACTCCTTTAAAAATTTATATAAAGCACTCTTTTTATTTATTATTTAATCGTTTTGATATACTTCAACACGGTACTTGCTTGTTCCACTCCGGCTGCTTGAGCCATTTGCAAGTAGACTTCTGCTTTGTCTTTGTTGCCCTCTAACAGGTAAAGCAATCCCATGTTGTTGTAAGCTCTAGGGTCAGTTTGCCAGCGGAGCAAGTATTTGCGTGCTAGTTTGGTATCTCTACGTGTCAAAGCCACTGCGGCTGCATCTATATTCGCTTCCGGGTTATCAGGGAACAGACGGGCTGCCAAATCCATGATGTCGTTAAATTCACGTGAACCTGCCTTATAGCTCATTGCTACGGTATAGAAATCGCTCAATGACATGGTTGACGGATTGTTCTTCACCATCAACCTACCCGTCTGGGCATCCATGCCCTGACGATCAAAGTTTAATGTATATGCTACACGGCATACTTGAGGGAAAATATTGTGGCGCATGTATTCGTAAGGGACTCCATGATTTAGATCTTCCAAGACCTTCTCACGACCGTTTACGACATCTACACTTTTGATAATATCCAAAGCGGCTTCTTTCAAAGACATGTTGCTGTTGCTTACCAAGGCTGCAATACTGTCCCAATCTTCTGTCACCCAAGTGACTTCCAAAGAGTTCTTGTTCGTCAAGTGGTTGCCCATCAAGCAACGTTTTAATGACAGCGAGCGTTCCATCGCTTGCGTTTCGTTCTTTTGATAATCACCGATTGGTGCGCCGTAACCTGTTACGTTTACTTTAGTCAACGTGGTGCCGTAATATTGTAAAGCGTTCTTGATATCAGCTGAAATGATGTCAAAGATCGAACGATTTTGTTTGCTCTCGCTTAAGTTGCTTAATCCTTTGTCTCGATACCAAGATATCACGCCTTTCTTTGCAAAGCTGTTACCCTCTTGTGCTTCAGGTCTTAGGAATTGTACCCAAGCCAGCAGAGTCTCATTCTTAACCAATGGATCCACAGACTCTTTAGGTTCGTGTGTAAATGGAATACTTGCTAATACACGATCCTCGTAAATATGAGCCCTGTGCCCGTTGCAATTGCATTCTTCACTTTCTACATAGACCGAACCGTTTTCCATCCAATCCTTGTAAGGGATCGTTGTATCGTAGATAAATGAACGTTTGCCTGTATGGCTTTCACGAACGACCACAGCTACATTACTACGACGGCGGTGTTGCAAAACCGCAGCACGGCGTTCCGCCTTTTCTTTGCGGTAACCATTAATTACCACCGAGGAGAGATGAACAATATTGCTGTCGGTCTTCAACACAGGAGTAAAGGTGAGTGATTCACCTGAACCTATGGCTGCATTGTCATAACTGACTTTCATATATACGTGCAGCAGATCGCCTTGGCGTTGAAAGCTCTCATTGTTGATATAGAGCTGGCCTTTGTAGACTACTTGCCCGTAGACGGCTCCTCCGCCGAAGCAAAGTGCCAGTAACAGCAGCAACTGTTTTGTTTTTCTTGTATTGCAAATATTCATAATGCTTATCATTTTATTTGATCATATATACGAGTGAAATGGAGAGCCGAGTAGGCCCCACATAATCTTTATGAAAGTTCTTTTCTTTGTATCCGCAGCTGCCACATCGGTAGCGGGAGTAGTCTGTATGCACATAGCCGACGCTCAGGGCACTTTCTAAGCCCCACCGTGGCGATAAGATCTTGTGGTAGCCCAAAGTTATACCTCCGCCATAAAACGTGCCCTGAACGCGTTTATTTGCAATTTTAGCAAAAGACACATTTGCCAGGTTGAATCCTCCCGCGAGGGCGTTCACTCCGACAAACATTCCCGAAAAGGGCACACAGCCCCAACGGCGCAACTCAGGTTGCACGGTCCAGTTCTTCCATTTACGGTTATTTGAGAACGTGATCGGGTCATATGTACCCGATATATCTAGTGTAGTGGATTTGGCTATTTTTGTTTCTATTCCGAAGGAGGGAATAGCTACGGCATCGTACAGCAGGTTGCTTTTCACGGCTAGATGTTGTGAGCCTACGCGTAAGGAAAATGCACACAAAAAGAGTGTAAAAAAGGCGACTTTTTGGTTAAAAGATACTTTGGGAAAAAAGTTACTGAACAGTAAAATCAGTAATGCTAATAAGTACTTACTCGCATGGTGTGTGTGTGTGTGTGTGTGTGTGTGTGTGTGTGTGTGTGTGTGTGTGTGTGTGTGTGTGTGTGTGTGTGTTAAGAATATCTTCCAAACATACAAATTTGTTTATATTATTTATGTTTAATGAGCTTTTGTTCATAATCGCTTTTCTGAAAATATTTACATTTCGCTTGATTCAGGAGCCAAAGATAAATGTTTTTTTAGTTACAGCCTAATTTATCTTTATTTTTAACAATTATTGAGAACGTTGATTGTGAGTTTTTTTGCTTGTATATTATAAGGTGTAGTTTTGTACTTTTTTGTGGATTATATTTTTCTTTATAAAAGAATTTGTTTTAGTATGGGATTGGTTTCTTTTTGAGGAATTCATAAAATTGATGAGGTTTGTTGTGAGAATGGGATTGGTATTATATTGGATTTTATCTTTTGTTATTTTGCATGGCTGCTGGCTTATTCTTTTTTCTTTTGTACCCACAAAAGAAAAAAAGAACCAAAAAAGAAAAAGTGCCGGCTGGCTCTACGCTCACGTTTCTTCGCTAAAGGCCGGAAGGGAAAGAGAGAGAATCCTTTTTTCCTATTTCTTTTGGTTGCTTCGCTCGCTTCACATTGCTCCTTGGGGGCTTTTGGATTACTCTTTTTTCCTCTTTCTTTTTCCTTAATTGCTGCCACCTCTATATAATAGGTGTCGACAGCACAAAGAGATTGACAATACTATTCCATCGTTGTGGTCAAGAGGCGCGGCCGATCTGTTACCTGCCTTGCTTGACGATTAGGATACATGGAATGATTGTTTCTCTTTGCGTTGCCGACACTTATTACTGATCTAACAGCAAACTTTATCTCACTGCTAATTTGCAGCTCTGAGCTTCCTTGCAACTATTCGTCACTGCTGTTACCAATTCTTCTTTGAGTGTACACACTTCCTCATGCATCTCTCTGATTTTCTTCGACAGCTCGAAGTAGTCATTGATTGCCTGTTCCAATTGGTCGATCAATGTTTTGTACTGACTCATGATCAGGTCGGCAAACTCTTGCATCGCTTTCACATTTTCCTTGTCTTTCAGGAGAGGCGAGGCGATGGCGGACAATATCCGCCATACTTTGCCAAGGATCACTCCCATTACTTTCACTGCACTCATTGGTTGTTACTACTTTTTTTGATTGTTACACCTCAAATTTTACCCCCGTCGGAATCGCCTCCGGTGTTGCCACCTGTGCCGTCGCCTTTGGTATTGCCTGAATCCGTGCCATTACCCTTCCCGTCTGATTTCGTGTCAGTCGCGGCGGTGCCGGCATCCTCTGACAATTTTAGGTAACTTAATGAATTCATCAATTTCTTCAAATCTGCTCCTGCGCGGAAATTGATATGGGCACTCTTGATCGCTGCTGAGGTTAATTCCTTTTCGGTAGCGGCACCTTTACTGCAAACACTGACATACAGACTTCCTAAATCGCCGATCTCTACAATGCGACCGTTACGCAATTCACCTAGAATCACTTCGATCAGGTTGCTCAACACACTTTGCACATCACCTTTACTGAGTGCCGACATTTGAGTGATGCGATCCTGCAAGGTCGTTAAGGAAGCACGACCGGAATGATGCACTTGTGCATAATACAACTTCGGTTTTGATCTGTCGTGCAAATTCTGACGTTGCACAGCTGCGTAGAACACTTGGTTTTCTGTCACGGGAAGCACATAGGCTTTCTTCTTGGTTTTGTTGGTTGTTGTTGTCATTTCTTTTATTTTT
>Ga0302209_10000019_pt1 | contig 100893 bp, 72 predicted proteins | sample II_Fen_E3_1_FD_194574 | JGI IMG/M metagenome (GOLD analysis project Ga0302209, IMG submission 194574) | Peat permafrost microbial communities from Stordalen Mire near Abisko, Sweden - II_Fen_E3_1 | ecosystem: Environmental > Terrestrial > Soil > Wetlands > Permafrost | place: Sweden: Abisko...
TGCATGTCAGCTATTCAGGTGACTATAGCATCAGGGTTCCACCTCTTCCCATTCCGAACAGAGAAGTTAAGCCTGATCACGCCGATGGTACTGCGTAACAGTGGGAGAGTAGGTAGTCGCCATTTTAAATCAATTTAAGCTCAATCTATATAAATAGGTTGGGCTTTTTTTGTTGTTATAAATATTTACATTATTTTTGTGGCATATAAAGTGTAACTAGATAATTTATGATAGATACTCAGTTGATGCCAGATTACATATTCGAATCTAGCTGGGAAGTATGCAATAAAGTTGGTGGAATATACACCGTACTCTCAACAAGAGCAAATACTCTTGTACAGAAATTCAAGAATCATATACTGTTTATAGGTCCTGATGTGTGGAGAGATAGAGTCAATAAATCATTTATAGAAGATAATGGTCTTTTGTCGGAGTGGCGTGAATATGCTAAAAAAAATGATGACTTAAATCTTAGGATCGGTAGATGGAACATTCCGGGAGAACCGATTACTATATTAGTAGATTTTGAACCGTTTTACTCTCAAAAAAATGAAATATACGCCCGTGCATGGGAACTTTTTCAAGTTGACTCTTTACATGCATATGGAGATTATGATGAAGCTTCGATGTTTAGCTATGCGGCTGGTAAAGTGGTAGAGAGCTATTATCATTACAACCTGACAACGGATAATAGTGTGATCTATCAGGCTCATGAATGGATGACCGGTTTGGGGGCTTTATTCTTGAAAGAGAGTATACCTCAGATAGCCACTATCTTTACGACTCATGCTACAAGTATTGGACGCTCAATTGCTGGGAATAATAAACCATTGTATGATTATCTGTTTGCTTATAATGGTGATCAGATGGCAAGTGAACTCAATATGGAGAGCAAGCATAGTGTAGAAAAACAAACGGCGTATTTGGTTGATTGTTTTACAACGGTGAGTGACATCACCAATTGTGAGTGTAAAGAATTACTTGAAAAACCTGCAGATGTGATTTTGAAGAACGGTTTCGAAAACGATTTCGTACCTCAAGGAATTACTTTTACTAATAAAAGAAAGCGTGCCCGGAAAAAAATGCTTAATCTTGTAAACTGTTTGACAGGATGTAAGATTGGTAATGATGCATTGATTGTGGGAACAAGTGGTAGATATGAATTTCTGAACAAAGGTATTAATGTGTTTATTGATGCGATGAACATATTGAATCATTGTACGGATTTATCACGTGAGATTGTCGCTTTTGTGAATGTACCAGGGTGGGTGTCGGAACCGAGGTTGGATCTAATTGATAGATTGAAGAGTAGAGAAACTTTTCATGATCCGCTTCCTTTTCCCAATGTCACTCATCAACTGCATGATATGAATAATGATCCTGTTTTGGGGATGTTGAATTATTTAGGTATGTCTAATAGCCCTGAAGATAAAGTAAAGGTTATATTTGTACCTTGTTATCTTGATGGCAATGACGGAATATTTAATTTGGATTATTATGATGTTATTATAGGGAATGATATCAGTGTATACCCCTCGTATTATGAACCTTGGGGATACACTCCACTGGAAAGTATTGCTTTTCATGTGCCAACAATAACAACAGATCTGTCCGGTTTCGGTTTATGGGTGAAAACTTTAAAAAATTGGAAAGGATTGCATGAAGGTGTTTCCGTAGTACATCGGTCTGATTACAATTATCAACAGGTTGTAGATGAAATAAAAGATAATCTTCTGAATTTTTCAAAATTAAATGAAGAGGACGTGACGAAAATACGGGCAAATGCTTCGGATATAGCTGAAAAAGCTTTGTGGAAACATTTTATCAAGTATTATTATGAAGCATATGATGTGGCTTTAAGAAAAGCACAACAGCGTGTAAAAGTAATTGAAAATGACAAATCAATCAAATAAGTTTAGTTATGAAACTAAAAGTTAGCAATGTAAATGCAGTCAATTGGCGGGATATTAATGTGAAGACACATCTTCCCGAAGAATTGAATAAATTGTCTGAGATAGCTCGAAATGTGTGGTGGGGATGGAATTATGAGGCAATAAAGCTTTTTCATGATTTAGACAAAGTATTGTGGAAGGCGGTAAACGGAAATCCGGTAGCTTTTCTTGATAAAATGAATTATGAAAAATTGGAGGCTTTGGCAAAGGACAAAGCTATATTGAAGAGAGTAAATGCTCTTTATGACAGTTTTCGTGAATATATGGATGTGAAGCCAGATACCTCACGCCCTTCTGTAGCCTATTTCAGTATGGAATATGGCTTGAATAATGTATTGAAAATCTATAGTGGCGGACTTGGCATACTGGCCGGTGACTATCTGAAAGAGGCATCTGACAGCAATGTGAATTTGGTCGGTGTTGGTCTTTTATATCGCTATGGATATTTCAATCAAACGTTGGATATGGAAGGCCAACAAATAGCTAATTATGAAGCACAAGACTTTAATAGTTTGCCTATTGAGCGTGTTATGGACAAAGATGGACAGCCGCTGACAGTGGATGTTCCTTATTTGGATTATTTTGTGCATGCTTACATTTGGAAAGTGAATGTAGGACGCGTGTCTTTGTATTTGATGGATACTGACAATGAGCTAAATAGTGAATATGACCGTCCTATTACGCATTTATTATACGGTGGAGATTGGGAAAATCGTTTGAAACAAGAAATTCTATTGGGCATCGGCGGCATTCTTACACTGAAGGCTTTGGGCATTAAAAAGGAAATTTATCATTGCAATGAAGGTCATGCTGCATTGTTGAATGTGGAAAGGCTTGTTGATTATGTATCTCAGGGATTGACTTTTAACCAGGCTCTTGAGTTGGTTCGTGTATCGTCATTATATACTGTTCATACACCGGTTCCTGCCGGTCATGATTATTTTGATGAGGGACTGTTTGGCAAATATATGGGAGGATATGCAAAAGAACTTGGCATTTCTTGGGATGAACTTATGGATATTGGACGAATGAATCCCGGCGATAAAAGTGAACGTTTCTGCATGTCGACATTTGCCTGCAACACTTGTCAAGAAGTAAATGGTGTGAGCTGGTTGCACGGAAAAGTTTCTCAAGAAATGTTTTCATCTATATGGCAAGGATATTTTCCTGAAGAAAATCATGTAGGCTATGTGACTAATGGTGTACACTTCCCCACATGGAGTGCTACTGAGTGGAAGAAATTGTATGCGAAACATTTTGCACCTGAATTTTTCAAAGATCAATCAAATGAAAAAATATGGAGTGCCATACAGGGTGTATCCGATGAAGAAATTTGGGAAACACGTGTTGCATTAAAAAATAAATTAGTAGATTATATTCGTAAGGAATTCAAAGATAGCTGGCTGAAAAATCAAGGTGATCCTTCAACAATTATGGCTTTGATGGAAAGAATAAATCCCAATGCTTTATTGATTGGTTTTGCACGTCGTTTTGCTACATATAAGCGTGCACATTTGTTGTTTACCGATTTGGACCGTTTGGAAAAAATTGTAAATAACCCTGATCGTCCTGTACAGTTCTTATTTGCAGGGAAAGCTCATCCACATGATGGTGCCGGACAAGGATTGATCAAGAGAATCATTGAAATAAGTAGAATGCCCCAGTTTATTGGTAAAATCATATTTCTTGAAAATTATGATATGGCTTTAGCCCGTAGATTGGTGACAGGAGTTGATATTTGGATGAATACACCTACTAGACCACTTGAAGCTTCAGGTACTAGTGGAGAAAAGGCTGAAATGAATGGTGTGCTTAATTTTTCAGTACTTGACGGATGGTGGCTTGAAGGATATCGTGAGAAAGCCGGATGGGCTTTGACCGATAAAAGTACATTTACAAATGCAACACAACAAGATCAATTGGACGCTGCTACTATTTATAGTATATTGGAAAATGAAATAGTACCTTTGTTCTATAAACGTAACAAAGAGGGTCTTTCAAAGGACTGGATACAATATATCAAGAATAGTATATCAAAAATTGCTCCTCACTATACAATGAAACGTCAATTGGATGATTATTATGCTAAATTCTATAATAAGATGTCCGTTCGCGGTAAATTACTTTTGGCTAATGATTATGCAAAGGCAAAGGAGATTGCAGCATGGAAAGAATTGGTAGCCTCTAAATGGGATGAAATAGAAGTGGTCTCTTCTGAGAAAGCTGAAGAGTTGAAACTTGGGAAGATAGAAACAGGTGATTCTTATAAAATAACGTATGTGATTGATGAGAAAGGACTAAATGATGCCATTGGTCTGGAATTAGTTACAACTTATATTGATAAGAATGGCAAGCAAAAAGTATATCATGTTGAACCGTTTCATTTAGTGAAAAAGGATGGAACACTTTATACTTTTGAGATGGAACATTCTATAATGGATTCCGGTGCATTTAAAGTTGCATACCGTATGTTCCCAAAGAACCCCGACTTACCACATAGGCAAGATTTTTGTTATGTTCGATGGTTTTATTAAAATTGAATGAATGTTATAAAAAAAAGAGTTTCCTGATGATGGGAAACTCTTTTTTCCTTATATTTGTGAGTATAAACTTTTAATATTATGATAGATTTAGAAGGACTTACTGAAAGTATAAAAGAAGTGGCATTGGATGCTGGACATTTTATAAATGAAAAACGTAAATCTTTTCAGAAAAAATCGGTTCAAGAAAAAAGAAGTCATGATTATGTATCGTATGTAGATAAAGAAAGTGAGCGCCTTATTGTGGAGCGTTTGTCTTCTCTTTTGCCTGAAGCAGGATTTATTGCAGAAGAGGGGCATGGTGATTTTCAAAATCAAGACTATTGCTGGTTGGTTGATCCGCTTGATGGTACCACCAATTTCATACATAATCAAGCACCTTATTGTGTGAGTATCGCGTTGCGTGATTCTAAAGAAATAATCATTGGAGTGGTTTATGAAATGTGCCGAAATGAACTTTTTTGGACATATAAAGAAAGTCCGGCTTTTTGCAATGGAGAGGTACTACATGTTTCGGATGTCAGTGATTATGATGCCACTTTTTTGGAAATAGGACTTCCGTATGATGCAACTAAATATAAAACTACAGCGTTGGCCTTGATGGATGAGCTTTACGGAAATATAGGCGGAATACGCATTATTGGTGCATGTGCTGCTGAATTATGCTACATCGCTTGTGGACGTTTTGAAGGCAGAATTGAAGCAAATTTGGGACCATGGGATGTGGCAGCCGGATCATTAATTTTGCAACAAGCAGGAGGTAAGGTTACAGATTTTAGTGGTGGCGATGACTTTTACTCAGGAAATGAGTTGGTCGCTTCTAATGGAAAAATGCATGAATTCATGCTAAAAAGCATAAAGAATAGTACTCATAAAAGAAATAATTTGTAAGTTTGTAGAAAATTAGGATGTTTAACAACTAAAATAAAAAAAATGTTATGGTCGTAGATAAAATAGAGAATATAGGGAAATATGCTTCTTTGAATCCTTTATTTGCGGAAGCTATAGAATACTTGACTTCTCATGATTTTTTGAATGAAGAAGTTGGTAAAAGGCAATTGAAAGGCAAAGATCTTTATATTAATATTTCTCAAACTAAACCAAAAACAAAAGAAGAGGCACGGTTGGAAACTCATGCGCTTTTCATTGATATACAAATTCCTATTTTGGGAGACGAAGTGATGGGGTATACTCCTACAGCTGATTTAGGTGAAATTTCTCAACAGTATGATACTGAAAAAGATATAACTTTTTATAGAGGTCTTGCAGAGAACTATATAAATGTAAGACCAGGTATGTTTGCTATCTTTTTTCCTCAGGATGGACATGCTCCGGGGATCACTCCTACTGGTGTGAAAAAATTAATTGTGAAGGTTAGAGTTCAGGGCTAAAAAGCAATAAAATGGTGAAGACACTTAATCTCATTAAAAATGATCCTTGGTTAAAGCCTTTTGAAAGTTCAATTGCAGGAAGGCACCAATATGCACTTGATAAAGAGGCGGAATTGACCCAAGGAGGCAAAGTTAGTTTGACTGATTTTGCTGATGGATATTTCTATTTCGGATTACGCCGTAATGACAAAGAATGGGTATTTCGTGAGAGTGCTCCACATGCTACTAAAATTGTGTTGGTTGGTGATTTTAGTGATTGGAATGAAAAGGACGAATTTACTTTAGCAAATATTGGAAAAGGTGTTTGGGAAGTGAAAATGCCTTTAGGTACCATTAAGCATGGTGATTTATATAAATTACATGTTTATTGGGATGGAGGACAAGGTGAGCGTCTGCCTGCTTGGTGCGAGCGAGTGGTTCAAGATCAAAATACACATATCTTTTCAGCTCAGGTGTGGGATCCTAGTGACCCATATCAATTTAAAATCAGTTCATTCAAGCCGAATACAGATCCCTTATTGATATACGAATGCCATATTGGTATGGCACAACAGACGGAAAAGGTCGGTACTTATAATGAATTTCGTCAATATATTTTGCCGCGTATAGTAGAGCAAGGATACAACTGTTTGCAGATCATGGCTATTCAAGAACATCCTTACTATGGAAGTTTTGGCTATCATGTCTCAAACTTTTTTGCACCTTCGTCACGTTTTGGTACTCCTGAGGAGTTGAAAGAATTGATTGATGCAGCTCATAAGATAGGTGTGGCTGTGATTATGGATATTGTACATAGCCATGCTGTAAAAAATGAAGTGGAAGGATTAGGTAATTTTGCCGGTGATCCAAATCAATATTTTTATCCGGGTGACCGTCGTTTACATCCTACATGGGATTCTCTTTGTTTCGATTATGGTAAGAATAGTGTTCTCCATTTTTTATTGTCAAATTGCAAATATTGGCTTGAAGAGTTTCATTTTGACGGATTTAGATTTGATGGAGTAACTTCAATGTTATATTATAGCCATGGATTGGGCGATACATTTATTAACTATTCAGACTATTACAATGGTCGTGAAGACGATAATGCGATATGTTACCTGACATTGGCTAATAAGTTGATTCATGAATTAAACGCAGAAGCGATTACTGTGGCTGAAGATGTTTCAGGGATGCCTGGAATCTCTGTCAAATTTGAAGATGGTGGGTATGGCTTTAATTATAGAATGGCCATGAATATACCTGATTTTTGGGTGAAAGAAATTACGGATAAGATTGATGAAGATTGGAAACCTAGTGCCATGCTTTGGGAGTTGACAAATCGTCGCAAGGATGAAAAGACAATTTCATATTGTGAGAGTCATGATCAAGCTTTAGTGGGTGACAAAACAATTATTTTTCGTTTGATTGATGCTGATATGTATTGGCATATGCAGATCGGAGATGAGAATTATATCGTGAATCGTGGTATCGCACTTCATAAAATGATTCGTTTGATCACTGCTAGTACCATTAATGGTGGTTATCTTAATTTCATGGGAAATGAATTTGGACATCCAGAATGGATCGATTTCCCTCGTGAAGGTAATGGTTGGAGCTATAAATATGCTCGCCGCCAATGGGACTTAGTGGATCGAACTAATTTATGTTATCATTATTTAGGCAATTTCGATAAAGGTATGTTGGAAGTCTTGAAGAGTGGAGATCATATATGTAGTCAACCTATTCAAGAGATATGGCATCATGATGAAGATCAAATTTTGGTATTTCAACGAGATGGCTTGATATTTGTATTTAATTTTAATCCTATTAGATCATTCACAGACTATGGCTTTTTAGTGGCTCCCGGCTCATATGAAGTAGTGCTTAATACTGATGCAAAAACATATGGAGGACAGGGACTAGCTGATGATAGTGTGGAACATTTAACCCTAAATGATCCTTTGTATGAGAAGGAAAATAAAGAGTGGCTTAAATTGTATATTCCTGCACGTACGGCTGTGATATTGAGAAAGGTAAAATGATATAGTGAAATGAATAATTATCGCTCTTTATCAGACAAGCGAAATGCCAGCTGGATTATGCAGGGTTTTGCATTGTTGTTTGTTATCTTTGCTTTTACTTATTTATTGACGTCAGGAAATGATGTCGTTGCGGCAGTGAGTGCTATAGTGTATGCTAAAACTGCATTGTTTTTGTTAAGTATACATTGGATTGTAGCATTGGCATTGACTTTATGTTTTTGGTTGATTCAGCCTTTGGTTCGCACTCTGTATAGGGCAAAGGTTAATCGCATTGTAGTAACATATATTCCGGCATTTATTGTAATGTTTGTATTCATGGTAATTGGACGCAAACAGATAAATAATCCTCATGTCTTATTGTGGCTGGGAGCAAGTGTTTTGATTCTTGATTTTGTGTTGTTATGGATTTATATCTTTGTTAGATCTTTAAGAAAGATTGATCCACGCCATTACAGCACAACTGGAATTTACCATTATTTGCCATGGGTAATTGTAAATATATTTTCTTTTGCTGCATTGACTTTTGCAGTGGTTCTAGGTATTTCAGCATGCTCTTCAGTCTCATTTTGGAAATATCATAGTGAAGATACTTCCGTTAAGGCAATAGTGGATTCTGTAAAGAATATACCGCATGAAAATAAATCAGATGTGGCCGATTTGGAGAAGACAATAGCTTTCAATACTCGATTGTCAGCCCAGCATAAATTGGGAGACAGTTTGTTTTGTTTTGTGCAAAAATTTAAGAGTACGGGATTAGGCCATAAAGACACATATTCTTCTGCAACAAAAGACTCTATTACGTATGATTATCATTTGGCAGGATTATTGTTAGATAGGAATCTTAAAGCGTTTTATGAAGATTTGAAGCATTATCATGAATTTCATACGGATTCATTTCCGGCTCATTACACTGAGGCGTTCATTATGTATAAATACTTGAACCCGAAATTGCATTTAAAGATTCGTAATCCCTATTTCAATTTGCGCTTTAAACGTTATTTGAAGTATGGCAAGCATCCTAAGTCGCAGAAATTTGAATTTGGTAAAACTTTTTGGTGGTATTATGAACATCAAAAATAATAGTGACTATTGTAAATTAAAAATAAAGGGATCGTCTGACAGCAAAGTTTGTCAGGCGATTTTGTTCTAGTATCTTCGTGCAGATAGTGTCTCCTTTATTGATAAAACCTTTAGATTTGGGAATGAACATCTATTTTATTTAACGGGCAATTTTATAGAATTTAGATCATTTGATGTCGTAGAAAATGGTTTTGTAGTATATGTTGTTCCACCTAAAACGTGTATATATCCGATGAAGTAGATAATTCGGATGAATAGAAATAACTAGTACATGAATTAGGCTTAGAGTTTGGTGAATACTACTTCCACAGATTCATTTCATTAGTGTCCACTTAAAGTGATTTTAGACATTAAAAACATCTATGGATAAAGGCTTACAAGGAATTTTCTCTACGTGACGATTTAATTGAAATAATCGTGTATTGTATAATATCGTAAAACTTAATTCATTGATCATCTATAGACTTTATTTAAGCATTTGGCTTTAAATTATTTCTGGTGAATACTATGCATTTATAAAATAGTACAAATCCTTTTAATCACATTTCAAAGATGTAATCTATTTCATTTCAATATGATCAATGACTCTGCCTTTTTTTGATAATAACCCTGTAAAATAAAAGCCCTCAAATATATAAATACTTGAGGACTTTTCTTAGATAATAAATATGGAATTTATTTTAACCATTTGTCTAACCATTCTTTAAACGTCCTTTGCCAAAGAACTCCATTCTGAGGCTGCAATACCCAATGGCTTTCATCAGGGAAAATCAATAATTCAGCCGGAATGCCTCTAAGTATGGCTGCATTGAATGCAGACATACCTTGACTTGCCAATATTCTGTAATCTTTTTCTCCATGGATACATAAGATTGGAGTATCCCATTTGTCAACAAATTTATGAGGAGAATCAGCAAAGGTGCGTTGAGCTATCTTATTGTTCTTATCCCAATAAGCACCACCCATATCCCAGTTGGCAAACCACATTTCTTCTGTTTCAAGATATTGTTGTTCCATATTGAATATTCCATCATGGGCAATAAAAGCTTTAAAACGTTTGTTGTGATGTCCTGCAAGCCAATAGACGGAAAATCCGCCGAAACTTGCACCAACACATCCTAGTTTGTCTTTATTGACGTAAGGCTCTTTACTTACACTATCAATTGCTGATAAATAGTCTTTCATGCATTGACCACCATAATCTCCACTTATTTCTTCATTCCATTCTTTTCCAAATCCAGGCATTCCACGACGGTTTGGAGCGACAACAATGTAATCACCGTTTACCATCGTTTGAAAGTTCCATCTATAACTCCAAAATTGGCTCACCGGACTCTGTGGCCCTCCTTCGCAATAGAGTAGGGTTGGATATTTCTTATTCGGATCAAATTTAGGCGGGAATATAACCCAGGTCAATATTTCTTTACCATCCGTTGATTTAATCCAGCGTTGTTCAACCTTACCCATTTCCACTTGATCATAGATATGTTTGTTTTCAAAAGTTACTTGAGTAGCCTTTCCATTTTGTGGAACTACCAGGTACAACTCGTCGCCCATGCTCATTGAGTGGCGTGATGTTAACAGCTTTTTTCCTGTTAAAGCAATGGCGCCATAATCAAACACTCCATCTGTAATCTTTTTTAGTGTTTTCCCATTGATTGACACAGAATAGATTTGTTCGGTAGCATGCCATACACCTGTAAAATAAAGTTGTTTGCTATCATTCGTCCAGATAAATCCATCTACGTTTGAGTCAAAATTTTTACTTGCAAAAGTTTTTCTCCCAGTAGACAAGTCCATTACAAATAAGCGATTTTGATCACTTTCATATCCATCATGCTCCATACTTTGCCAAGCAATCATTTTCCCATCCGGGGAAAATTGAGGATTTGTATCATATCCTTTATTTTCTTCTGTAATATTGCGAGTTTCACCACTAGTCAGATTGTAGATAAAGATGTCCGAATTTGTTGAAAGAGCGTATGCTTTTCCTGTTTTTTTACGACATGTATATGCTATATTTTGCCCTTGTGGATCCCATGCCAGCTGTTCAATTCCTCCAAATGGTTTCATTGGTGATTCATATGGCTCGCCATTCAATATATCTTTAATATCGGAAATCTCGTTGCCATTGTAATCTGCAACAAAAGGATGGGGCACTGAATTGACCCATTCATCCCAATGTTTATACATTAAATCAGTTACGATACGTCCAGACGCTTTTGGGAGATCCGGATATTTGTCAGCAGTGGTCTCTCCATATTTTACAGATGAAATAAATAAGAGATGCTTTTCATTGGGTGAAAACTCAAATCCTTCAATGTCATTAGTATAATTAGTGATTCTTTTGCGATCAGATCCATCTGGATTCATGCTCCAAATCTGGCTTATACCTGATTCTCCAGATAAAAAAGCAATGCGTTTGCCACCGTCAATCCAACGAGCGTTGTTTTCATTGGTAGCAGTATAAGTAATTTGTTTGTTGTTTGTTCCGTCAGCGTTCATTACAAACACTTCACGATTGCTTTTATTTTGTTTCACTGAATAATAGGCAACTGTGTAAACTACTTTTTTCCCATCAGGGGATACTTTGAATTCTCCAATTCTTCCCATAGCCCACAATGCTTCAGGAGTCATTCTTCCTCCTTCAATTTTGATATCCGATTTCCCGATAATCGGAACCTTTGCTTCATTGGCACTAAAAGCTATAGCTGATGTAGCACCGGCAAGAATTGCAGCCATTGACATTTTAATTAAATTCATACTAGTCTTTTATTAAAAGTAGGGGAGAGTTAGTGTTGAAACCGACTCTCCCCAATTACATGTTATGTATTAAATTATTTTTTATTGTTGCGTTTTGCTCTGTCTTCTGCTAAACGTTGTTGCTCTTGTTGCATCTGTCCAAGTTTTGCCATCATACCGCTAGAACGTTTCTTCTTGTTTGATGGATCGGCTGCAAATTGTTTCAGTTGTGCTAATATGCTATCATCGGTGATCATTTTACGCATGATAATCATTGTGGCGATGCTGATAATGCTGGAAATGCAGTAATAGTAGTTTAATCCAGCAGCATAATCATTCAGCACAAAAATGAACATAACCGGCATTAAATACATCATCCATTTCATTCCGGGGACTTGTTGTTGACCTGTGTCCTGCTGTGCCATATTGTACTTTGTATTCAGAATATTGAAGATTGTCATCAATACGCAGAATAAACTAAGGTGAGTTCCCAAAAATGGAATGCTTGAGCTCCAATGGATCAAGTTATCATATGCTGAAAGGTCGTCTGCCCATAAAAAACTTTGTCCACGTAATTCAATAGCTGATGGAACGAAGAAGAATAAGGCCATTAGTACAGGCATCTGTAAAACCATGGGCAAGCATCCACTCATTGGACTAACTCCGTATTTACTATACATTGCCATGGTTTCTTGCTGCTTTTTCATTGCATCATCCTTATTGGGATATTTTTTTGTCAGCTCATCAATTTGTGGTTTTAGTACACGCATGCGTGACGATGAAATATATGATTTATAGGTAAGAGGAAATACAATACCTTTTACTATTAATGTCATTAGCAAAAGAACTATACCCATACTCAGTCCCCAATTTGATAGAATGTCGAATAGATTGATCGTAAAATATTGGTTTACCCATCTTATAACAGGCCATCCTAAATAAATCAAACTGTTTAGCTCTAGTTTCTGTCCTTTATTATCTTTATCATAACGCTTCAACAATTTGTAGTTATTGGGACCTATGAACATTCTCATTTTTGTAACATTTTTTCCACTTGGGTCAAATGTCACGCTCATAGATGCACTATAGTTCTTAAGATATTTGGAAGTTTTATCTTCCATGCGTGTTTTCAGACTCGGTTTCGTGAAATTTTGTTCAGCAATAAGAACGTCTGAAAAATATTGATTTTTATATCCGACCCATTTGATATCACTTTGTGGGGTAATATCTTCGTCTTTGGTATCTGACATGCTTTCAACATTGTCAGCCACAGGTTTGTATGCGATATTCGTATATCTGTTTTCGAAAGATTTACTCCGCTCAAGCTGACGTGCCTTTTGTCCCCAAATCATGTCTATAGTTGTCGTCTTGGGAGAGAGTTTGTTCTCCAACCCTATAGCTTGTATATTAAAATCAACCATGTAATCCCCTTGGCGTAACTTGTAAGTGAAATCAATGTAACTTTTACTATCAGAATACATTCTCATTGTTACGCTGGAATCGGTTTTATTTACAGGTACAAAATAATGATCAGCTGAAGCTATATTTTCTTTATTGTCATAAAAGAAGCAATTGAAGCTTTGTTCGTCTGGCCCTTTAAATAACTCCAAAGGTTGTTTATTCTGATCATTATACTTTTTTAGTGTGGCTGAGTAAATTTGTCCACCTTTATTTGTGACGACAAGTTTCATAAGATTATTCTCAATAGTGGTAAATTGCTCTTGACCTTTAGTTGAAGTACTAAAGAGTTCGGTTGAATCGACCTTCTTATTGATTACTGCAGCTTGTGCAAGACCTACAGAGTCTTGATGTGTAGTTGCCTTTTTCTGTTTCAATGTCTGGATGGAGTCATTGTATCTTTTTTGTCGTTGCATCTCAGCTTGCGACGGTTTTGAAAGGTACATAAATCCAATAAGTACCAAAGCCATTAAAGCAAAACCAGTTAATGTTTTTTTATCCATAAATAGTTATAAACTTGTTCATACTGTATTATTTGTTCTCTATTGCTGCTTTTATGAATGATAGGAACAACGGATGTGGCTTTAATACCGTGCTACTATATTCTGGGTGAAATTGAGTTCCGATATACCAACGAAGTTTTGGTATTTCTACGATTTCAACTAAATTGGATTCAGGGTTGAATCCAACACAAGTCATACCATTCTTTTCAAATTCATCTTTGTAATCATTGTTAAATTCATAACGGTGGCGGTGACGTTCTTGGATATGCTCAGTTTTGTATGCTTCATACGCCTTGCTTCCTTTTTTAACAATGCATTCATAAGCTCCTAAACGCATTGTTCCTCCCAAATCTGTAATGGCTTTTTGTTCTTCCATCAAGTCGATTATATTATGTGGCGTTTTTTCATCAATTTCTGTTGAATTGGCATCTTTATATCCCAATACATTACGTGCAAACTCTATACTCATTGCCTGCATACCAAGGCATATTCCAAATGTAGGAATATTGTGCGTGCGAGTATAGTGGCATGCAATAAATTTACCTTCTACACCTCGTGAGCCAAATCCCGGACAGACAACTACTCCATTAAGTTTTCCCAATTTCTCTTCAACATTTTCTTCTGTCAGGTTGTCACTTTGAATATATTCTATTTTCACTTTACGGTCATTATATGTACCGGCTTGTGAGAGTGATTCCAATATCGATTTGTATGCATCTTGCAATTCTACATATTTACCAACTAGCCCTATTGTCACAGTTTCTGTAGCTTTTTCCCGACGATCAAGGAAATCTTTCCATGGACCTAAATCAGGATCGGGACCTATTGGTAAGCCTACTTTGCGTAAAATCGTTTTATCAAGTCCTTGCGCTTCCATCATTAAAGGAACTTCATAAATTGTTGGGCGATCTACTGATTGAACTACAGCTTCTTCTTCAACATTACAAAATAGTGCAACTTTTTTTCTAAGGTTTGCACTCAGCTCATGCTCAGCTCTGAGAACCAAAATATCCGGTTGAACACCCAAAGATTGCAACTCTTTTACAGAATGTTGGGTAGGTTTTGTTTTTAGTTCTTTTGCAGCCGCCAAAAATGGAACATATGTCAAGTGTACACAGACTGCGTTATGCCCCATTTCCCATTTAAGCTCACGAATACTTTCGATAAATGGTAATGACTCGATGTCACCTACGGTTCCGCCTATTTCAGTAATGACAAAATCATATTTATATTTATTACCAAGCAATTTTACATTACGTTTAATCTCATCTGTAATATGAGGTATGACTTGAACGGTTTTTCCCAAAAAATCACCACGGCGTTCTTTGTCAATGACATTCTTATAGATACGGCCTGTTGTGATGTTGTTTGCTTTGGTGGTTTGTATGCCTAGGAAACGCTCGTAGTGTCCAAGGTCAAGATCGGTCTCTTGGCCATCAACCGTAACGTAGCATTCTCCGTGCTCATACGGGTTAAGAGTTCCTGGATCAATATTAATGTAAGGATCGAATTTTTGAATGGTTACTTTATAACCTCTGGCTTGTAATAGTTTACCAATAGATGATGAGATGATGCCTTTACCCAAAGAAGAGGCCACACCACCTGTTACAAAGATATACTTAGTTTCTCCCACGACTGTAATATTTTATGTTATTTTTTTGACTCATTTAATTTACAAAAATATAGCTTTTTGTTGACATTAATAATGTTTTATAATAAAAACTTTTCAAAATGATGCATTTCGCTTACCATGAATAGTTTATTCCGAAACTTAGTAAGTCTTTGAATTGAAAATACCCCCAATCATTTGATTTTGTAGAACTATCGTCAAATCTCCCATGGAAAAATATTTTTGTGCTTAAATAGCGGTTCAGTACAAAATTGATCGTATTTTCCCATTCGGCTTGAGTTGATTGGTAATTCGAGAAATAGTATAAACGAGTGGTATAATTGATTGCTGAATTTATGGTCCATGCAAAATTAGTTGTCATAGTGGAACCCACAGTCGTCAAAGTTCGTCTCCCTTCACTGATGCCAAAAGCCGTTTCATCAATGTCTCTATCTTTCATGTATTTAAAACTGAAAGCCGCTGGTGCCAACACCACTGAAAGATCCACTTTATTACTCTTCTTTTTGTAATCCATACCAAGACTGGTAATAAAATTTGCTGGTGACATGAAAGCCGATTGCCTCGTGCTAATATTGGATTTGTACGCATTAAGTACCTGAGTATTAAATTCAACAGATAATGTATAATACCAATCTTTTGTTGCTTGAAGTCCTATTTTACTTGTTAATCTCAGCATGTTATCATTTACCTGATATTTGTGAATGGAATCTGATTGAGCTGTTTGAAAGCCTAGTTTGAGTTCAAACCGATTGTCCCATTCCCACTTATTTTTATCGTTGTAATTGGCATCTATTTGCAAGCTACTTAACATTGTGTTTGCACTTTGTCCTCCTTTATACCAGTTATCCGAAATATAATTTTGTGAAAATTGCATGGAACCGTTTCCAGAGACATTCCAAAAATTAGGTTTGCGGATTTTTATTTTAATTCTATTCAGACGTTCAGGATCAGGCCTGAACAGCGAAATCATATGAGTGTCTTTAGTGTCTATCTCATCACGATTGATATAGAATAATTTTAATCCATGAATTTGGTAGTCCCACTTTTTAATTGCTGTATAATCGTGAGTGTAAACGTAAAGTAATGCTTTGTTTACTAATGTATCTGCATCACTATATTGGGTGAATAGCTTTTTATTATAAGGAAGCAATTCTTCTATCGGGTATGAATAAGGTTGATACTCAAAATTTGGCCATCGTGGCATAAAAGATTGGTCAATGGCAGTACGATAAAATGTGAGGGGCATATATAACTTATAGAAGTGCGAGTCTAGATATATCGTTTTGGGATTCGTTTCATTATATAGTGAATCCAATACTCCCCAATATGTATGATGTATGCTATCTATTTGGCTGATATACATATTTGTTTTTTTTGTAATGGCTGTGGAGTCAAGACGTGCTTTAATTTTAATAGAGTCAACGGGGATGTTCCTTTGTGCAAAAGAAACAGAAGCAATCAATGCAAGATATGCAAGAATACAAAACTTTTTCATTAAATTCTCCAATTAAATTTGAAATCGTGTACAAAGATACGAATTTTCTATTTCAGAGAGAAAAAAAGTTTGAAAAGAAAGGACTCCTTAGCATTAAATAATCTTTTACGAGAAGAAAGAATGGCGGTCTTACTGGTCTAGAGTAATGTAACTACTTCTTTATTAGTTTGTTGTATAATAAATTCTGTTCAGGCTTTGTATTTGTTATAGTTTGTCATTTCTGTTCTTTTAGGTGTTTCTTTAACCTTAATTTATTTGTATGAATCTTAGAGACTATTCGGATTTTTGTTTTTTGAATTGAAACATTATTATTTCCAATTGTCAGTTTTTTGTTCTACCTTTGTATAGTAAAAATAGATTTGTGATGGTAAAAACTTTAGTAGTACTTGCCGCAAAAATGGGTAACAAGTATGGCGGTCTCAAAAAAGCAGAAGAAATAGGGCCTAATGGAGAAACAATTTTAGATTATTCAATATATGATGCTATTCATGTCGGTTTTGATCGTGTGATATTTGTTATCGGTAAATATTTCGAAGAAGATTTTAAACGATTTATTTCATTTAAATATGAAAAAAGCATTAAAGTTGAGTTCGCTTATCAGGAAGAAATTTTAGGCTCAGCTAATGCGTTGCTTATGGCAGAATCTTTGTTAGATGGGCCTTTTGGTGTAATTAACGCTTTTAGTTTTTATCAACGTGAAAGTTTCCAATTATTGTGGAATAATTTACAATCACTTAAACAAAATGATTGCTTTTTTGTTTGTTACAGGCTTTCAAACGTAATGGCCGAATCCGGTGGTGTTACCAGAGGAATTTGCGAATTAGATGATCAAAATAAATTGTTATCGGTTGTCGACCGATATAATATTGAGCGTGTTGGTGGAGAACCGGCTTATCGTAATGAATTCGGTAAAATGGTCGGATTAGATGAAAATATTTTAGTATCAATGAATATGTGGGGATTTAACTCCAATATTTTCCATATGCTTCATAAGGATTATAGCTCTTTCACAGAGACGTATGGCATCAGCCCTAAATCTCATTACACAGTACCTATTTTTGTTAACCGTTCTTTGCGTGAAGGGTTGAATGTACGTGGCGTGAATACAGCGGCCCGATGGATGGGGCTTGTTTCGGCAGATGATCGAAGTCAAGCAATTCTGCGCATCAATGAAATGATTAGAAAGGGTGTTTACCCACCTAGATTGTTTGAGATTACTAACTAAGATAAATGAAAAATGAAGGAAAGAATTTTAGTTACTGGTGGTACCGGTTTTATTGGTTCACACAGCGTAGTAGAGCTACAAAATAGTGGCTATGAAGTTATCATTGTAGACAATTTGTCAAATTCGCGAGCTGATGTGGTTGACAATATTGAAAAAATTACAGGCATTCGACCTATTTTCAAGCAATTGGATTGTCTTGATTCTAAAGGTTTAGATGCTTTGTTTACTGAGTATAAAGGTATAAAAGCAATTATCCATTTTGCCGCAAGCAAGGCTGTTGGTGAATCAGTAAAGAAACCTTTATTGTATTATCGCAATAACATTAATTCGCTTGTGAATTTGTTGGAACTTATGCCAAAACATGGGATTGAAGGAATCGTATTTTCATCTTCATGTACTGTTTATGGTGAACCTGATATTTTGCCGGTAACAGAAAAAAATCCAATAAAACCGGCAACGTCTCCTTATGGCAACACTAAGCAGATTAATGAGGAAATTATTCGTGACACTATTAATTCTGGATCACCAATCAATTCTATTTTGCTGCGTTATTTTAATCCTATTGGTTCACATCCTTCAAGTTTGATCGGTGAACTACCTAGCGGTGTGCCTCAAAATTTGATTCCTTATATTACCCAGACGGCCATCGGCATACGTGAGCAACTTAGTGTCTTTGGTGATGATTATAATACACCTGATGGTTCATGCATTCGCGATTTTATTGATGTCGTTGATTTGGCAAAGGCTCATGTTGTAGCTATTGATCGTTTGATCAATCACAAGCAGGATGCTAAAGTGGAAACATTTAATATTGGTACTGGTAAGGGATTGTCCGTATTAGAACTGATCAATGCTTTTGAAAAGTCTACAGGTGTAAAATTGAATTATAAAATTGTAGACCGTCGTGAAGGTGATATTGAAAAAGTATGGGCTGATCCTGAAAAAGCCAACAAAGTACTTGGTTGGAAAGCAACGACTCCTATTGAAGATACATTACTTAATGCTTGGAATTGGCAGAAAAAGCTGAGAGAAAATGGAATCCAATAATTAATTTAGCAAGAATTTATTATATATACACAATAATAATTAGGATATAATCGTTAATTCTTTTGCAATAGGCTTGAAAGATGTTTAACTATGTGAATAGAAAGGCATTTTAACATATACAGTCTTGTACAGACAAGTTTATTGTAGTAGTTTTGTCGTGTTTTATTTTGTGTTTGTGTTGTGGCGGTGTATTGACGTGAAGTCAATGCACCGTTCTTTTATTTTAGAGTAGAAACTCACTTGATTTAGCAATGACATTTATGGAGTAATATCGTTATATTTGATAGAATCTCCTTCAAACATGCTGCTTGGTGTTGTGTTGAAATGTTTTGTGAAGCAGCGGGTGAAATACTTAGGATCATTAAATCCTACTTCATAAGCGATTTCGGATATATTCATGTTTTTGGTAATCCTATTTTTGAGAATAAGTTCGCGGGCAAGATTGAGGCGATAATTGCGGATGAATTGACCGGCTGATTGTCCTGTGAGGTTTTGCATTTTTTTATTGAGCAAACTTTTACTTACCCCCATTGATTCAACAAAATCGCTTACTTCGTAATATGAATTTTTATAATTGGATTTGATTAGTTGAATGGCTTTATCTATAAATTTCTTATCATTAGAATCCTCATTAATATGTAGTGAATCAATCTCCATGCTCATCTTAAAGCGTTGTTGATAGCGTTTCCTATTTTCAAGGAGATTTGTAATACGAGCTTTAAGTATCTCTTCGTCAAATGGCTTCAGTATGTAGTCATCCACTCCGTTTCTTAAGCTTTCTAATTTAGATTCTCTGGCTGTTTTAGCAGTCAGCATTAAAAAAGGGATATGTGATATTGTGAAATCATCTTTCACTTTTCGCGATAGCTCTATTCCATCCATTTCCGGCATCATGAGATCACTTATAATAAAATCAATCGGATTGTTTTTTAGTATTTTTAGGGCTTCGTTTCCGTTTGTGGCCTTAACGATCGAATATGTATCCGAGAGAATTGATTGAATATAATCCCGCATGTCTTTGTTGTCTTCTACAACAAGTATTGTAAGACGTTCGTCAGTTGAAATATTGGGAATCTCATTCAGTGCATCTATTGTTTGCTCCACGGTGTGCTTGATCTCTTGGTTCTCAAATTTTGTTAGAGGTATGAGAATACGAAATGCCGCTCCTTTTCTATGATTGTTGTGTGCCGTGATTACTCCATTCATTAAGTTAACCAATCGTTTACAAAGGTATAATCCAATTCCGGTACCACTTTGTCCGTATACGGGATATTCTTCGTGCCCTTTTGATTGGTAAAAGCGATTGAATATCTTCTCCATTTCTCCTTTTACTAAGCCTATTCCGGTATCAGAGATACAAATATATAAATTCATTTTTTTATGTTGTTTATTTTTCAATGACGCCAAATATAAAGTGACTTTTCCTCCATTTGAGGTAAATTTCATGGCGTTTGAAAGTAAATTGGTTATAATTTTTGTCATAGCCTCCTTGTCAATCATCATATTCGGATCTTCAAAATGATATATTGGACGGAATTGGATTTCTTTTTCATTTGCAAAGGCCTTGAATGGAATTAATAAATCGTCAACGAAGACCTCTATATTACCTGGCTGACGGGAAATTGTCAAATTACCTGATTCTACTTTCCTGAAATCCATCAATTGATTTATCAATGACAGTAAATGACGCGAATTACGATTTACAAAATTTAGTTGTTCTATTACTAGGGGATTTTTACTTAACTTTAATGCACGTTCTATTGGACCTATTATTAGGGTGATAGGAGTGCGAAATTCATGAGTGATGTTTGTGAAAAAAGCTAATTTATCTATGGTAAGTTCTTGTACTTTTTTTGCCATTTCTATAAGTTGAGTCTTTTGTTTTGTGATTTTCTCATTCTGCTGGCTGAGAATGTTATTTTGTATGGACAGTTCTTTTGTCTGGCCCTCAAGAAGTTTTTTCTGTTTTTCCAATTCACTTGTGCGTTCTTCCACTTTTTTTTGCAGAATCATTCTCTGCCTTTTTAGTGATAATATTCTCCACCTGTAGCTACGGTAAACGATACCGATAGCAAAACAAGTTAGCAACAAAATGAACCACCATGTTTTATAGAAAAACGGGCTAATGTGAATTTTTATCTCTGTCGCATTATTTGAAAAGTTTTGAGATCCTGACGTGCAACGTACTTGAAATATATAATCGCCCGGTGGAAGATTCGTGTAGCTGGCAAAGCGTCTATTCGATGAAACCGTTATCCATTTATCATCGAATCCAAGCAATCTATATTGGTAAATTAAAGACGAAGGCATGTCATAATTTAGTGCTGAAAATTCAATAGAGAATGATTTGTCACTCTCGTGTAAGTTTATTACTGTCGCTTCTGATATATCTGAATTGAGATAATGATCATCATGAGGTAATATCGATTTGTTGCCGACATTAAGCATTGTTAGTACCACCTTACCTGCTGTAATATTTTGTTTGGACAACTCGGCATTTATTTCGATCAATCCATTAATATTTCCAAAATAGAGATGTCCTGAATTGGGTGATTTGAAGCACCCGTTCCAATAGAATTGATTGCAACACAGTCCATCGGCTTTTGTATAGTTCACAAAGTGTCCGGTTTGAGGAGTGAAGCAAGATAGCCCATTGCAAGTTGCGATCCAAAGGTGATGATATTTGTCTTCAAGAATTTGCATTACATTGTTGTTGGCCAATCCTTCATTGGTCGTAATCGGTTTGAAAAATATCTTATGAGGTTTACTTTGTATGATCTTAATTAATCCGTATCCGTTGCTCCCAATCCACATTGTTCCATCAGATGCCTGCAAAAATGAAGTTGTTTTATTTAGAAATGCAGAGGCCCGGTTTTGAGGATTGGCCCGAAATACCCGGCATGAGAATTGTGTATGGTTTTTATGGAAAGATTTAAGATCAATAATCACTACACCAATGGTGGTACCTATCCATAAATTGTTTTTTTTGTCAATTATGCATCCTAAACATCCCTGAATATTGTTAATTATGGATGATGGCAATGGATTTGTAAGCTTGTTTGTTGTCAAATCATAGAAAAAAATACCTCTGTTACTTCCAATCCACATTCCATTGTTAAGTGTATCGTACTCCAGCATTCCTATAAAATCTATATTATAACCTGTTGAATTTGAGCTAAGGTTGTTAATGACGTGATTGCTTGTTTTGTCCAGAATATTGATTCCTCCTCCCCAGGTACCTACCCATAGATGGTTGCCAGTGGTAGCCACCAATGCACTTACAGAGTTGTGTGATAATCCGTTAGCTGTTGTGTAATGGATGAAACGTCTGCTTTGTGCCTGTTTATAATTGAGGCCACCTTCTACACAGCCCACCCATAAATTTCCTTTATTATCTTCATATACTGAATTCACGGGATTCTTGGAGATACTTCCTGTATTTTCACTATTGTGTATGTAATTATCTATGAGCAATAAGCGTTTGGTCATTTTATTTAGTCCTCCGGCTTCACTGCCAATCCATATGGTTTGTCCGTCGCAGAGGATGCAATTGATAAAGTTACAATTGAGTGTTTGGATATTTTTCTTGTCGTCCTGAGTTATTTTTACAAAACAGTCGAGTGTAGGATCGTATATATTTATTCCCTTCAGAGTCGCTATAATTAGTTGGTGGTCTGGAGCAATTTGCAAATCAGAAATGAAGTTTTGTGAAATGGAATGCGGGTTAAGCTCATTGTGAGTATAACCTTTAACCGATTCATTTAGTTTGTTGTATCTTATCAGGCCATGATCAGTACCTATCCATATTTCGTTTTCTTTTTCAATCATACACGAAATGTATGTGCCGTTTTGAAATACCAAAGACGATGATGCAGGATGAAGTATCAGATTTCCATTTTTGTCGGTGCTTATTTTATAGATAGCATTGTTGTATCCCACCCACATTTGTCCATCAATTTCACAAAAAGCGTCAGGCTCGTTTGTTGTAGGTTGAGCATATTTTAATTGATGAACTTTTTTAATTGCTCCTTTATTGTCAAAATCTATTTTTTCAAAACTCTTTTCAGTGGTTATCCATATACTCCCTTTGCTATCTTTCAATACCATACTTGATGGACGATTAAGCAGAACATTAAATCTCGGATCTAGTATTGAAGGAGTCATTATTTCCATTGTGTTCAAGTTAAGAACATCAATTCCTCCTTCAGAAGCAATCCACAAGCGGTGAAAATTATCTTCACATACTTTCTTTACAAAGTTACTTTTGAGGCTTCCTCTGTAGCTGTTCACATTGTAATAAAGAAAATCATATCCATCGTATCTCGAAAGCCCTCCGCCATAAGTGATTATCCATAGAAATCCCTGATGATCCTTGTACATATCATCAATAAAGTTGTTGGGTAATCCTTCCTCCATAGTAATATAGGAAAAAATATAATTTGACAAGTAGTCGTTCTGAATTTCCTGTGCTTTAAGTAAGGGCGAAAAAGACAAAAGCAAAGTGATCGCAATGGCTAGAAAGTGTTTCATAATTTATTCATGTATTATGGGGCAAATATAGTAAACAATAATGTTAGCAGAGATATTTGTTCTTGTATTTTATTCAAGATAGATCTTTTCGTCCACCAGTTTTGTACTTTTATCTACCACGAGACACCCTATTAAAGGCTATTTTTGTATGTTACTAGTAATCTTAATTATGATATAAATGAAGAAGCCATTGAAGTCTTTTATCCTTGTAGCAAAACTATCAGCATTTCTGATAATGTTTTTATTTAGTAATATGTATGCGCAAAAACAGACTTTGTGCAAAGTTGTAAATCCGTGGAAAGATGACTACACTACTTTATCCGATATAACTAAATATCGCAGCTGGGGGACTTACAATGTGCATGATCCTAGTTGTAGAAAGTTTGGTGACTATTATTACATGTACTCGACGGATGCCATATGGGGGGATCCTCATATGTTAAAGCTTTGTGCTCCTATCGGTAACATTCAGATACGTAAATCGAAGGATCTGGTTCATTGGACATTTGTAGGATGGGCTTTTTCAAAAATTCCGAATGAAGCCGTGAAATGGGTTCGTGATAATGCCAATGGTGAGGGTGCTACAAATGTATGGGCACCTTTTATTATGAAAGTAGGTACTAAATACCGATTATATTATTGTGTTTCAGCCTTTGGACTTAACGATTCTTATATTGGACTTGCCGAATCTGATTCACCAGAGGGACCTTGGATACAGAAAGGGGGGGTAGTGAAAACGAACCAGCAATCAGTTATGAATGCCATCGATCCAACTGTGATTGAAGATCATGAAAATGGTAAATTATGGATGATCTACGGTTCATATTTTGGCGGCATCTATTGCGTACAGTTGGATAAAAGCACTGGTTTTACTTCAGTACCAAATGATAAAGGGCATTTAGTGGCACGTCGGGCAAATTACAAGATGGAAAATATGGAAGCACCAGAAGTAATCTACCAACCCGAATTGAAGAAATATTTCTTATTTGTTTCTTATGGTCCGTTGGTCACGACTTACAATATAAGAGTCGGCAAGGCTGATCATGCGGAGGGACCATATACAGATTTCTTTGGAAAAAGTTTGACCGATACCGTGAATGCTTATCCTATTCTCACTGCTCCATATCGCTTTAATCATCATAAAGGGTGGGCTGGTGTAGCGCATTGCAGTGTTTTTACTGATGAAAATGGGAATTATTATATGGCTCATCAGGGACGGCTGTCGCCGCAGAACATGCTCATGGATTTACATGTACGTCGACTCTTTTTTACAACCCAGGGGTGGCCATCGGTTTCTCCTGAACGATATGCAGGAGAAAAATTGAGTAATAGTATTCATCGAGAGATGCTTTTTGGAGAATGGGAAATTATTCGTATTCACGATTCTGGGGCTCGAGCAAATCTTCAGGCCGGTCAAGTATCAGATTCTGAACTATTATCATCAGAAGTCAACCATTCTTTTCATATAAATCTTACTCCAAGTGGAAATATCTCTTTATCAATGAAAGGGAAATGGAGCTATGATAATGAACAGCTAACATTGGAACTGGAAAATGAAAAAATTAGTCATTTGGTAGTATTTAATGGACATGATTGGGAAAATGAAACACGCACACTTCTTTTTACCGGAATTGATGAAAATGGATGTTCCGTGTGGGGGAAAAGAATAAAATAAAGTCTTCTAACAAAATGTTTTGATTTTTTGTAATAGTACAACAAATAGAGGCATAAAATTTAAAATCCCCGAATTCGTTTTCAATATTATCTTTTTTGTCTATCTTTGTATGAAAATTGCAAATTAAATGATTTCAGTAGAAAGCTTAAAGGTTGAATTTAATGCAACACCTCTGTTTGAGGATGTAAATTTCGTAATAAATGAAAAAGATCGTATAGGTTTAGTTGGTAAAAATGGAGCCGGTAAAAGTACGATGTTAAAAATTTTGTCAGGGTTGTCGCATCCCACAGGAGGAACAATATCAATATCTAAAGATACCACAATCGGTTATTTACCGCAGGTAATGAAACTTACTGATGACCATACGGTGATTGAAGAGGCTGAGATGGCTTTTGAGCAAATCTTTAAGTTGAAGGAATCATTGGAACAGATGAACAAAGATTTGGTAACTCGCACCGACTATGAATCAGATGATTATCAAAAGTTGATTGAACGATTCTCTTACGCAAATGATCGTTACACCATGGTTGGAGGTGACAATTTCAGAGGCGAGATTGAGCGGACTCTGTTAGGATTAGGTTTTGTACGTGCTGATTTTGATAGAACTACTTCTGAATTCAGTGGTGGATGGCGTATGCGTATTGAATTAGCTAAGTTGCTGCTAAGACGCCCTGATGTGTTGTTGCTGGATGAACCTACCAACCATTTGGATATTGAGAGCATACAATGGTTGGAGTCTTTTCTACAAAATAATGCCAATGCCGTGGTGCTGGTTAGTCATGATAGAGCTTTCTTGAATAATGTGACGAATCGCACGATAGAGATAAATTGTCGTAGAATTTATGATTATAAAGTAAGTTATGATAAGTACATGACTTTACATATGGAACGTCGCGAACAACAAACGCGTGCTTATGAAAATCAGCAAAGATTAATACAAGATACAGAAGATTTCATTCGACGATTTAGATATAAACCTACCAAAGCCGTGCAAGTACAGAGCCGCATAAAGCAGCTTGAAAAAATGCAGATTATTGAAATTGATGATGATGATAGTTCTGCATTGCATTTAAAATTTTCTTCAGCAAGCAGATCTGGTAATTACCCTGTGATTTGTGACGAAGTCAAAAAAGCTTATGGTGATCATGTGATATTCGATCATGTTAATTTAACTATCAATCGTGGCGAAAAAGTGGCTTTTGTTGGAAAGAATGGAGAAGGTAAATCAACTTTGGTGAAATGCATCATGGGGCAGATCCCTTTTGATGGAAAGTTGAAACTCGGTCACAATGTACAAATAGGATATTTTGCACAGAATCAAGCGCAAATGCTTGATGATGAACTTACCGTATTTGATACGATAGATAGTGTAGCTGTTGGTGACATACGATTACAAATTAAAAACATATTGGGCGCTTTCATGTTTGGCGGTGAAAAATCAGAAAAGAAAGTGAAGGTACTTTCTGGTGGTGAACGCACTCGGTTGGCAATGATAAAATTATTGCTGGAGCCTGTCAATCTGCTGATTCTTGATGAGCCTACTAATCACCTTGATATGCGTAGTAAGGATGTATTGAAAGAAGCTATTAAGGCTTTTGACGGTACAGCAATTATTGTAAGTCATGATCGTGATTTTCTTGACGGATTAGCAACGAAAGTGTATGAGTTTGGTGGCGGTGGTGTGAAAGAGCACCTTGAAGGCATTTATGAATATCTTCAAGAGAAAAAGATGGAGAGTTTGGATGAACTGCAGCTTAGTGTTTCACCAACCGAAGAAGTAGATGAAATCGCTAAAAAAGAGGAGAAACTAACTTCAAAGTCTGAAAATAAAATTAGTTACGAAGAGCAGAAGGAGCTAAACAAAAAAGTTCGGAAGTTGGAAAAGGCTCTGTATGAGAGCGAGAAGAAAGTGAATGAACTGGAAAGCGCCATTGCAATAGTCGAATCTAAGATGGCCACACCTGAGGGGGCTTCCGATATAAAATTGTTAGAGCAACATAAACAGTTGAAGCAGCAGCAAAATGTAGCGATGGCTGCTTGGGAAAATGTATCTGAAGAATTGGAAAACATTAGATAACAAAACTATAATTGTAAGTATGAATAAGTATTTAAAAATTGTGGCCTTTTGCTTGGCCGGAGCTACGTCATCTGGATTGATGGCGCAAGAAACTGCGGGAATTGATCTGAAGAATTTTGACACTTCAGTGAAACCGGGTACTGATTTTTATCGGTTTGCTACAGGTGGGTGGCAAAAAATGAATCCACTTACTCCTGAGTACTCAAGATTTGGGACGTTTGATCAACTAAATGAAAACAATAGAAAGCGCTTAGATTATTTGATCAATGAACAGCTAAAGCAGAAACAAGTTCCCGGAAGTCTTGGACAGAAGATAGGAGATCTATATAATATTGTACTTGATAGTGTTGCCCGTAACAGAATGGGGTATACTCCTATAAAGGGCGATTTAGCTACTATTGCTGCTATAAAAAGCGTGAATGAATTGCCTGCTAAATTGGCTTATTTCCAACGTATAGGTATAGATGTTTATTTTGCTGTCGGTGTCACCGCTGACGCAAAAGATAGCAAGATGAACTTGGTCGAATTAGATCAAAGTGGTCTTTCTTTGGGACAGCGTGATTATTATGTGGATACAGATAGTGCTACACAGAAAATAATGACAGCTTTTCGCGGACATGTCATCAAAATGTTTGAAATGGTAGGCGAAAAACCCGCTGTGGCAAAACAGAAAATGGAAGCTGTTTTAAAAATAGAAACGGCCATAGCACAAGTCTCTTTCAGTAGAGTAGAACTACGTGATCCTCAAACGAATTACAATAAAATCAGCTATACAGAATTAAAAAAGACTATTCCAGCATTTAATTGGGATGCTTATTTTGCCGGTCAAAAATTTCCAGCTTTCAAGGATTTGAATTTGGCACAAGTAAAGCCTTTGATTGCTATTGCAAAAATTATAGAAACATATCCTTTGGCTCAACAAAAAGCTTATTTAGAGTGGCATTTAATTAATGCTTCAGCTGGTACGTTGAGTGATAAGTTTGAACAGGAGAGCTTTAACTTCTATGGAAAGGTTCTTTCAGGTCGTCAACAGATGAAACCTCGTTGGAAACGTGCACAAGGTGCTGTTAATGGAGCTCTTGGTGAAGCTATCGGTCGGTTGTATGTTCAGAAATATTTCCCTGCAGCAGCTAAAGAACGTATGGAAAAACTTGTTCACAACTTACAAATAGCATTAGGACAACGTATACAAGCTCAAGAGTGGATGAGTGATACCACCAAGCAAAGAGCCATAGAAAAATTGAACGCTTTCTATGTAAAAATAGGTTACCCTAATAAGTGGCGTGATTATTCTAAGTTGCAAATTAAGAAAGACAGTTATTGGGCTAATGCCAAACGTAGTTCTGAATTTGAATCGGATTATCAAGTTGCCCAGATTAACAAACCTGTTGATCGTGACCGTTGGCTCATGACTCCTCAAGAAGTGAATGCATATTATAATCCTGCAACCAATGAAATTTGCTTTCCTGCCGGTATCCTTCAACCTCCTTTCTTTGATATGAAGGCTGATGATGCATTTAATTACGGAGCTATCGGTGTCGTTATCGGTCATGAAATGACTCACGGATTTGATGATCAAGGTCGTCAATATGATAAGGACGGTAATATGAAAGACTGGTGGACTCCAACTGATGCAACACGTTTCAAAGCACGTGCAAAAGTGATGTCTGATTTCTTTAGCAATATAGAAGTATTGCCTGGTTTGCATGGAAACGGAGATTTGACGTTAGGTGAAAACTTAGCAGATCATGGAGGTTTGAATGTAGCTTTTCAAGCATATAAAAATGCAACAAAGGATGCCACTTTGGGAGTGAAAGACGGATTTTCTGCAGATCAACGCTTCTTCCTTGCATTCGCAGGTGTATGGGCAGGTGTTATTCGTGATGAGCAAATACGTTTGGGGACAAAGTCTGATCCTCATGCATTAGCGAAATGGCGTGTTGATGGAGCACTTCCTCAAATCGGAGCATGGTATGATGCATTTAACATTCAACCAACTGATCCTATGTATTTGCCAGTAGATAAGAGAGTTACTATTTGGTAAAATAGATATATTATAAAGATAAAAGAAAGGGCGAATCTTATTGATCCGCCCTTTCTTATATGCATTGACATGAATTATCTTGCTGCATAATAGGTGTTTCCGTTAATAGCTGCATTGGCGGCATACATTCCTTGAGCATTTAGCGCAACATTCATTTTCTTTCCATTGTTAAGAGTGACTTGTGCTGTGCCATCTGCATTCATTTTGAACAGTTGTGCTTTTTTGCCGTTTGACTCAATATTCCAACTTTGGTCAGCTTTGTTATACTTGAAGTCTACCTTTTGGCCGTTCTGTTTGGTTATTTCATAACCATTCTTTTCCGTCTTTACCATATATTGCTGTCCGTCTGATCCTTCGATCTTTTGAACCTTACCAACATTGGCTGTTGCAGGATTATTTCCTGACCAAAATTCAATAGTGTTAAGAACCACTATATCCATAATGCCGGCTACTTCGTATACAGGTATAATATGAAAGCATATGAATACAAGTTCATTTACAAACTTATTACCAACTGATTGATTCCAAGAAAGAACTTTGTGCCACAAAGTGAAGGACCCTATACAAGAACTAAATAAGATGCTACTTGTTAACAAGCAGGCAATCAATGAGATTTTTCTGTTCTTCATTTTAATATGTTTTTTAAAAATTATGTTGAAAATCAAAGAAACGAATATATTTTCATATATACAATTTTCTTAAGATTTGATTTAATCAAATAGATTGATAGATATACCCATTTTAAAAATAGAAGGGTTAATGGGATAATGTGGAACATAAAATTCCATGCTGTTGCCTTTGCCATGCATAAAGTTATACATCATGAAATAAAAGCGTGTGCGCTTGAGGTGTATATTGAAATAAAAGTCGACAATCGGGTAACATCCTAAACGTACACCGTCTGTTTCATCCTGAGTATGATACATGCCTAGCTCTGGAGAATAGGCCGGTGCATAATATTTGGTAAAATATCTCATATCCACTCCTGCTTGTATACGCAATGCTTTCGCTTTCCATAAATAATCTATATAGAGATTGTGATAGAGTGATAAGTCCGGTAGAGGCAATGCCACATCGTCGCTACTTTTCTGGTAAGTAATTTCATTATCAAGATGTAAAATACCTAATTTGAAGTTTTGTGTGAGCTGTGCACTTATTACTTGCAGACTTCCAGAAAGTTGAATCGGAAGATTCTTGGCTCCTAAGTAGGTATAATTCTTTATATTGTTTACATTCACTTTTATACTTGTTCCTAAGTGTTTTGAAGTGAATTCACCCTCTAATTTCGTTTCAAATATTTTTCCTAAATTATTGTTATCCCACCAGAAATGATTACCATGGTAATGGCGCATGAAAAAAGAAGGTAGCGTGTTACTTATTTCTCCACGGGCGATAAGTGCGATCGTATCACCTAGTAGTTTGAAATTGAAATCAGCATTTCCTTTGGCATTGAATTGCCCAAGTGCATCTCCTAAAAGTCCCAACTGCCCGATAGCATTGAAATGAAGACTTGAACCTTGTGTTTTAGTAAGGCGTGCACCGGCAAATACTTCGTGCTCATTATATTTTGCGTTGCCGTTTCCTACACTGTCCATCAAGGAATAACGTCTGAATTCATGCGAAATGAACCCTGTGACGCCTGCTTTAGCCCATTTATTAAATCCTTCCATGAGTTCGATAGCAATCGTATTTTTCATGGAGAAATATTGCAAAGAATCCTTACTTATTGATTTTTTGTTGAGGTATGTATTCGTGTATAAGGAATCGACTTCAGCTTTGTTATAATACCTTCTCATGTTCGTCTGTATCCTCATCGTGTGTATAAAACTTGTAACAGGAACATATTCTTCAATAATGTTTGGGTCTTTTTTAGGCTTTATCGGTGTCTCATTCGGACTACCAGGTTTCATGGAATAATTATTCATATTACTGTTGCCAGGAGTTTTTCCAGTAATCATGCCTCGTGGTATTTGGGAAGTATGTGATCCATTGGGGATTGCTGTCGTTTGACCAAGCATATCTTTAGGGGCGGATACTGTGGGCTTTATGCCCCCGCTTATGCCAGCCTTATTCTCTTCTATTTTGGTTTTGGTAGTGTCATTATGTGCAATCACCCCTAATTTCCCTAGAAATCCACTGGTTGCTAGAGAATCTTTAGATATGACGGTCGTACTGCCATCTTTATTTTTTCTCAGCACCCGTCTGAATCCCAATACATATCTGTGGCTTAGTAGAATTTGATTCATTCTATTTCTGTTCCATGCATTGTATGTAGAACCGAAGACAACTGGTATTTCACTGGCCGAGTATTGGCGTGTGCCTTCACTCATTGCTTCAGGATTTGTAATGTAGCGATCATCTTGGATACCTCCGTTTTCAGCTGTTTTCATATAGTAATAGTCCCAGATGAAGTGCATTTTATAGCGATCACCTGTATAACTGGCAAAAAATGTAGAGTTTAAATGAGCCGTATTGGCATAGCTGTAATAGCCGCGCCCGTAGGTGTAGTCAAATTTAAAGCCAAGTGCAAAGTTCTTATTCACGTTGGTAGAGAAAAATGATCTAAATCTTTCTTCCCCTTGTGTCGTACTTCCAGCCTTGTAATAAGTGATATTTGTAAATGGCATCTTTGAATTTGTAAAGCGAAGATCTCCAAGCGGTGTTACAACGTTATCGTAGGCTTGTAGGAAAGGGTATTGAGCCATATCTGGACGCTCAAAAAAGATGCGGTTAATTCGAGGAGAACCGATATTGCCTATATGATTGAAATGTCCGGTTTTACCTTCTGTTAGATGTTCATTCTGGAAATTAAAGAAAACCGTATCCATCGGCATTTTTTCAATGTCACCGAATTGTTCATCAATTCTCCATTGATAAGGTGCCGGGTCAATCTTTGAAGTGTTTACTTTGGTTGAATCGGTATTATTTTTGTTTCTAATATCCGAATTACTTCCATAGTTTGTGATGGTTGTTTGTGCCTGAGCAGTTGCTGCAACAGCTACCATCAGTATTATGTATAAAGCGATCCTTTTCATATTCATAACGGGGACAAATATACAATAAAATTAAAGAACAAATGAATAATTTATCCTTTTAATGAATTTTCATATTCTCTGTTCAATGCTTAGAACTTTAATCTTAGAAGCGGTGCGTACCAATTCTATATGGCTGATTTGGAAGATACACTGTGCTTGTAAGTTTTTTTAAGCGTTTGAGGCAATATATTTTATCATTCAAGCAGTAAAATGACGTTTTAAGCGTAAATCATTTAAAAACTATTTCTTTTCTTCTTATAAAGTGTTTATCTTTGTAAACGAATTAAATGCTTTTTGATATAAAGCAATTGTTTAAATTATAAAGAAAAGGATATTAGTTTGTTATGAGCGAATAAGAAACCTAAATATCTCGTGTAAAAAATATGAAACGAAAATTTTACTCTATTTCCATTCTACTGTGTAATCCCTTTAAACTGGTGGCAGTTGTTGTATTGTTCTTGTTAGCGTCATGTGTAGATCATGGCTATGACCTTAGTAAAGATATAGATTTGACCTTTAAGCTTGGAGGCGATTCTATTTCAGGACCGGTTGGAAGTACTGACACAGTATTTTTAAGTAAAATATTGAAGGTCGATCAATCAGATATGTTAAATACATATCAAAACAAGTATTATTTGGTAAAAAATGGCAATGCTGAGAATATAAATGTGTCTGTGAAAAAGATAACGTCTAGTCCGAATGTGAATACACCATTCTATACTTATACATTTCTTCGTACGGGAGATCCTACTTATAAAGGAAGCCTTTCATTCCCATTGAACAATGTACAACTTGATCAATCTATGGCAATGACTTTAACTGGAATACCCGATGAAATAAAGTCATTGCACGCTCTTTCATTAGAAAATGCACAAGCAACCATCACTGTAAAAATAAACGATGCATCAGGAACGGTTAATCTAACCCATTTAAGTAATATGGTTGTCACTTTCCCTGATTTTATAGTAAGTAGCGATTTGACAGACCACAAGTTAGTGCTTAATGGTGATATCCCCGGTGGTGTTGTTACTAAGACTATTAATGTGCAGGGGATTGATTTAGGTAAGGAAACTGCTATAGTTGACCATGGGCTTAATTTTACGGGAGGTGCCGTTTATTTGAATGGAGGATTTACAGTGAATTCAAGCAATAATGTGTCATCTATGCCTAATGATGTTTCTTTCAGTTTTTCTATGAATTTCTCGGCGATGACAGTTTCTGCAGCAACAGGTGAATTTGACCCGAATATTAATGTAACGGTTGATCCTGTGAAATTAAATAATCTGCCGGATTGGTTGCAAGATGAAAGTGTGAAGCTGGATATATATAATCCTGAGATTAAGCTGGATGTCGTCAATCCTATAAATATTCCTGTGATTGTGAAAAATGCTTCAATCACGGGTTCTGGCACAGTAAGCATTCCACAGTTATATATTGATGCAGCTAAACATTCGGTTAATTATATTACTCGCCAGAAGGCTATGGACTTTGATCCTTCACCCATAAATGCAGATATTTATCATACGACTCAAGTGAGTAACTTGAATGATGTGATAGCAACGATACCAAAGCAAATAAGTATTACGATGCCTAGCGTTAAGGCTGATCAAAGTGTGGAACATAGCATCGAATTGGGTAAAACATACACGTTGGACATGCACTATCAAGTTTTGATTCCTTTCACATTCGGAGGTGCACTGAACATTGCATATAATGATACCATTGATGATTTGCATAAGAATTTGAAAGACTATTATGCTTCGGAAGTAGTAGTTACAGGAGTTGTATGCAGTGATATCCCGCTTGATTTGACTTTATCGGTAACGCCCGTTGATTCTCAAGGCAATGATCTTTCGCAGTATCTTACCATTAATGTAACTAAGGATATTGCAGCAGGTGGTGGTAGTACTACTTCTGTAGTTTCAACACCGATATCCGTCGCCATTACGGAGAAGCAATCGGGAATTATTAAAGAGAAGTTGAATGCTTTCATTTTGAAGGTAGGGGCAGCCTCGTCTTCAGCAACAGCAGGTAAATCTCTATCTAGCGATCAATTTTTAATAGTAAAGAATATACATGCCAAAATTGTTGGTGGGGTTACTGTTGACTTAAATGATAATTGATAAACAGCTAAATTTGAAAAAGATGAAGACCAAAAATATACTATTCGGAATTTTTATATGTTTGATGAGTGTGACGGGGTATGCACAGGATTTGAAATCTTCCTATTTTATGAAGAGTGATAATTTACGTCATGATCTAAATCCGGCATTCATGGGAGAAAGCGGATACGTGAGTTTCCCTGTTTTGGGAAATGTCAATGTCGGTACACAAGGTAATGTAGGATTGAATGACTTTTTGTATAAAACCAATGATGCATCATCACAATATAAGCTTACCACTTTTCTAAGTCCAACAGTGAGTAGTGATGACTTTATGGGGAAAATTAAAAAGAAAAACAGGATAAATGCTAATGTGGGTTTGACGCTGTTTTCTTTTGGAGCGACAACTAAGCGTGGATACAATACTTTTCAATTGAAGGTGAAGTCAAGTACTCAAACTATTTTACCCTATGAGTTATTTGATTTTATGAAAAACGGGACAAGTAACAAAGAATATGATTTGAAGAACTTAAGTGCTCGTTCTCGCTCTTATGCTGAGTTGTCAGTGGGACATGCTCGTCATATTAATAAAAGATTGGATATTGGTATCAAATTGAAAGCATTAGTGGGTATTGCTAATGCAGAAGCTAAATTTGATCAGTTGCAAGTGACTTTATCAGATGATCAGTGGCAAGTACATTCACGTGGAACATTAAATGTTAATCTTGGTGGTTCGTCTTTTAGGAAGGATAAGAAAGAGGGTTGGGTTAATGGAATTAATGTTGATAAAGCTGGTGTAGCCGGATGGGGTGGCGCCATTGATTTGGGTGCTACGTATAAAGTGATTGATGGATTGACGGCTTCAGCTGCCTTACTTGATCTCGGTATGATGAAATGGACTACAATGTTGAAGGCATCAAGTGATGAGACTTTTACTTTTGACGGATTTTCCAATATACCTGTGAAAGATGACGGCAAAGAAAATTCAATAAGCAATCAATGGACGGGCATCCGTGATGATCTCAAGAAACTTGGTCATTTTTATGAAGATAAAACGGTTTCCAGTAGCCACGCAGAGATGCTTAATGCTACCTTGAATCTCGGTGCTGAATATGTATTACCCTCTTACAAGAAGCTATCTTTCGGCATTTTGTCAAGCACACAATTTGCAGGCAAATATACCTCCACATTGGCAATGTTATCGGCAAATGTACGTCCGATAAAATTGATAGAAGCCTCTTTGAATTGTAATTATTCTACTTATGGCACATCCTTCGGTGGTATGCTAAGCATACATCCACGATTCTTTACCTTTTTCATCGGGACTGATTGCTTTGTAGCGAAAGTCACTCCACAGTATGTTCCAGTAAGGAGTGCAAATGTCAATTGCTGCATCGGTCTCAACTTTGCCATATATTAATAATATCTGTATATAACTTTATATTTCTGAAAACGAGAAAGGGGAGTGTAGCTTCAAACTACATCCCCTTTCTCGTTTTTTCATCCATTGTTCTATGTTTTTATATATGATGAGTTATTTTATGTTATTAATGTTCCTTTTTGTAAAATAACCCTCCAAATATAAAAAATAGTATGTACTTTTGACCATTCGAACGAAATGGTCAAATAGAATAGTAATGAATGAAGAGAAAAGTAAGAAAGCAGTAGATGAGGCACAAAATCGAATTGTCCAAATAGTAGATGCTGCTCAAAAGCGTTTTGGTCTCTATGGTCTTGAAAAAACGACAATGAGTGAGATTGCTTCGGATTTGAATATGTGTAAGGGATCTTTATATTATTATTTCCCTGATAAGGAGCATTTGTATATTGCTGTTGTAAAGAAGGAGCATGACTTTTTAATTGAGATGGTAAATCAAAAGATTCTGTTGTTGTCGGATGCTTCCGAGATGATATATGAATATATGAATATTCGCGTCACTTACTTTAGTAATTTGCTTAATTTGAGTAGGCTAAGGCATAATGATTTGCATGATCTTCATTCTATGATGCATGAGTCATGGAGTAAGTTTAGAGCGCAGGAAGAAGAGCTTCTTGAACGTATTTTAAAAATAGGTATTGAGAAAAATCAATTTGAATGTGCAAATATCAGTGAGAATGTTGAACTCTTTCTCGATGTTGTTAGAGGATTGGGAATGTCATCGCTGAAACATAAAGATATTTTTTATCTTGAAGGACATGATTCAGATAAGTTATTGAAAAAAATGAAATTGTTTATAGATATGTTCCTCAGATCATTGAAAAAGTAGTAACGCATAGGATAGGAATTTCAGGTAAATTAATAGGATAATATTATTGTAATTAGTCAACAAGTTTTTTAGGTATGAAAAAAGGAAAAAAGAAAAAGGGAATAAAAGTGTATATTCCTTTGTTTATTGTGATTGCTATAGTTTTAGGTGCAGGATATTGGGTGTATAACGAATATACTAAATATGTTTCAACGGATGATGCTCATATTGAATCAGATAATTATGCCATTAGTGCTAAAATGCTGGGACGTATTAAACATATATACGCAGAAGAAGGTGATGCAGTGAAAAAGGGGCAACTGTTGGCAGAGCTTGATAGTACAGAATTGTGTGCACAGAGAGTGCAGGCTATCGCAAGTCTTTCTCAATCAGAGGCTGTTTTACAGCAATCAGTGGCTAAGTTGAATTCGGATCAGGAAAATATTAAAGTTTATCAGATAGGGCTGCTGAAAGCACAAAATGACTTGACTCGTGCTAAAATACAAATTAAAGGTGATGTGATTACCAAAGAACAATATGATCACATTCAAAAGGCTTGGGAAACAGCTAAAGCCCAATTGGAATCTGCAAGAACGCAATTGTCAGTATCGAGCGCGCAGATAGGTGTATCCAAAGCAGCAACAGGAACAGCTAGAAGTCAGATTAAGTTGATTTCAACTCAGTTGAACAATACACACATTTATTCTCCCGTTGATGGTATTGTTGCAAAGAAATGGTTACTTGATGGCGATGTCGCTCAACCCGGGCAGAATATTGTGACCGTCACTAATACAAAGAAATTGTGGGTGGCTGTCTATCTTGAGGAGACCAAAATGGGCGGATTGCATTTAAATCAAGAAGCAAAATTGGAGATTGATGCATATCCTGATGTTGTGTTCACTGGACGAATCACACAGTTGAGTTCCAATACGGCATCTCAGTTCTCTATCATTCCACCCAACAATGCTTCGGGTAACTTTACCAAAGTGACTCAGCGAGTACCATTGAAAATCTCAATTGAAGGTACGGAAGATCATACTCCTCTTAGTAGATATAATTTATTGGCCGGAATGTCTGTGGTTGTAAAAATCATCAAGAAATAATATGAGAAAGGTCACACTTGCTCATCGATTTCGTCGAAAAGTTCGAGGTCGTGATTCCGTGTTGCATCCGCAGCATAAGGACTATAAATGGTGGCTGTTAGGCAATATCATGATCGGTACATTTATGGCCGTGTTGGATTCTACTATTGTAAACGTAGCATTGCCCAAGATCATGGCTTCGTTTGGTGTCGGTATCGATAAAATTGAATGGGTATCCACAGCATACATGCTTTCTATGGCTGTGATGTTGCCTACATCTGGATGGATGGCCGACAAGTTCGGATACAAACGGATGTATTTTATCGGATTAATGCTCTTTACATTCGGTTCGTTGTTGTGCGGAATGTCTGCCAATGAAGATCTTCTTATTGTATCTCGTGTGGTTCAGGGACTGGGAGCTGGTGCTGTACAACCGTTAGGCATGGCCATCATCTCAAGAGAATTTCCACCTCAGCAACGTGGATTGGCATTGGGATTCTGGGCCATAGCAGCCGCTGCATCCGTGTCGTTCGGTCCGCTGATTGGAGGATATCTGGTAGATCATTTCAGTTGGAAACTTATTTTTGATGTCAACGTTCCGGTTGGTATTATAGGTATGGCTGCAACTTTAGTTATACAGAGTGAATACAAGAGTAAGAACATACGCAAATTCGATATCGTGGGATTTTGTTCTGCTGTTATCTTTTTACCGTTATTGTTGTATGCCTTGTCGCAGGGGAATGCCGCTACGAATTCAGAAGGTTGGGGGGCTCCCTATATATTGATCTGCTTTGCCATCTCACTCATCGCCATGGCTGTGTTCATTACAACAGAATTAACGGTGGAAGAACCGTTGCTTGATTTGCGTTTGCTTGCTAACAAGAACTTTGGCATTTGCTCTCTTGTTATGTTGATGTTCAGTATAGGTATGTTCGGAAGTACCTTCTTATTGCCCCTCTATTTGCAGAACTCAATGGGATATACGGCATTGCAGGCAGGAGCCGTATTCTTGCCCGTGGGAATCATACAAGGAGTCATGTCTCCTATTTCGGGCTTCATGGGGAATAAGATCAACCCAAAGTGGATTATGATATTGGGTATAGTCATGCTTGCTATCAGTTTCTATATCAATTCATCTTTTTCCTTTCTGACAGAGAGATCCTATATCATGCTAGGTCTTTATATCAGAGGTTTTGCAATGGGGATCATTTTCACCCCACTTAGTACTTTGTCATTGTCTCAAATACCACGTGAGAAAATGGCTCAAGCCTCAGGTGTCACCAATACAGTCAGGCAGATAGGTGGAAGTTTGGGAGTAGCCATTCTTACAACGGTTCTCACCACTAGAGTTGCCTATCATACGGAGTTGTATAATGAGTCTATTCAACCCAACTCCGCAATTTATCAGCAGGTTAAAAGCGGATTGCAGAAATTTGCTCAGGACGTAACTGGTAGTACATCAGCCATCTCAGCTCAGCAAGGACAAGTATTGTTGACCTCTAATGTGGACAAGCAAGCTTATATAGAGGGCATTGATGATAATTTCCTACTGGTTGCTATGATCACCCTATTGGGTGGAACTCCTGTACTTTTATTAACGAGAAGAAAGAACAATATTTAATTTTAAAGTGTATGATTTCGCAAAGTTGTAAAAAACTATCATTTATAATTGTAGCATGTTGCTGCACTCTGTTTGCAAAGGGACAGCAAAAGTCTGATTCCTTGTCCTTTGATCAAGTGATTGTAAAGGTTATGGATAGCCATCCCTCTATTAAGGAAGCTGAAGAGATATTGAACGAGGCAAATTCCAGAATAGAATTAGTTAAGTCTGCCTATTTACCGACGGTTGATTTTAGTGGTTCATATTCACGGGTAGGTCCTGTTTCTAAAATCACTTTTCCGGGGCTAGGCACTTTTCCATTCAATCCGAATAATAATTATAATGTCGGGGTGGATGTGAATGAAGTGATCTATGATTTCGGGAAGACTTCAAAATCCATTGATCTTGAGAATAAGAAGAAAGAGATAAACAAAATTGACATTGATCGGATTAAGCAAAATCTTTCGAAGCTGATCATCAATAATTATTATAATCTTGTTTATACTCAGAGTGCTATTCGTATCAAGGATGAAGAATTGCAAAATTTGCAGGCGCATTTGCACATCGTGGAGAAGAAAAGTAACACCGGTTCCGCCACCAGGTATGAGTTGTTGACTACGCAAGTGAAAATCTCAACGATCGAAAGTCAGAAGGTAGATCTTGAAGCATCCTATCATGTGCAACAATCTGTGTTGAACACCCTGCTTGGTTTACCGGAAGATACTCCACATAAAGTGTATGCGGTGTTTTCATCTGAAGAATTCTCCGATGATGGTTCGTTGATTGAATATGCCTTTGATCATCGAGAAGAAATTAAGTTGGCAAAGCAGAAGACTGAATTAGAGCATTTGAACTATGCAGCCATTAAATCCGTAAATAATCCTTCTATCAATGCTTTCGGATCTGTAGGATTTAAAAATGGATATTCGCCTGATTTGAATGAATTACGTGGTAATTTTCTATTAGGTGTCGGTATTAAAATGCATCTTTATGATGCAAAAAAGAAAAAGAACAATATGCAATTGTCCAAGTCGGATATCTTGGTATCGCAATATGAAACAGAGGTGCAAAAACGCAATATCACCAATGAGGTTGTTGAGGCTAAATCCTACATTGATGCATCCAAGAAGAAAGTGGAACAATTCGACATTCAATTGGACCATGCCCTGCAAGCCTATGAATTAGCCATGGTAAGTTATAAGAGCGGCGCGATCACCAACCTTGATTTGCTTGATTCTGAAACGTCTGTTTCAGAAAGTCGTTTGCAATTGTTGAAAGCTAAAATAGATCAACGCATCTGTTACTTGAATTTAGAAATAGCGATGGGTAAACATCTGTATTGATCTTTGATCACGGATAACAAGTTCGTTAGTCCGATATTTTGTGTATAAGGTTGGCTGAATTAAATTGGTGTATATTTAATTCAGCCAATCTTTGTATTAATAAAAAGATTATCATTTAAATTTATTTGAATATAGATAAAAAAGCAGAAAATTAAACTAAATATACTATTCCACTGTAGGTATTTACTACTTTAGTACCATCATAAAATACAAATACTATGGCACTTGCTTCATTACTATGTTCCCTTTCTTTGGCTGTATTACCTGTGCAACCGGACAGTATAATCTCTTATTTCAATAAGATTTTAACTATGCCGCAAGAAAAAGTTTACTTGCAAACTGATAAGGCTAACTATAGTGCGGGAGAAAATATTTGGTTTAAGGGATATTTGGTTAGTGCTATCAATCACCACGAGAATCAGGTGTGGAGCAATTATCTTTTTGTAGATTTGGTAAATCGTGCCGACTCTGTGGTCATGAGCAGAAAGATTCGCAGGCAAAACAATTTGTTTTATGGCAATTTAAAAATTGATGCCAACTTACCTTCAGGTTATTATTACCTTCATTCATATACCAATTGGATGCTGAATGAAGATCAGGACTTTCATTATTCGAAATTATTGCAGATAAGTAATGTCATTAATGATGATTTTACAGCGACAACTACTTATGCGAGACCCGATTCACTTACTATTGCTGCTACAATAAAGTTCGCTTATCAAAAGGCGGTGCCTGACCATCGCATCAAAATTCATTATATCTGTTATGACGGGAAGAATGAAGTACGGAAAGGGACAAAAAAAACTGAAGATGACGGAACTTTTCAGATAGAATTTCCATCTGTCAAAACGCCACGCATTCAAGTAATCTTTGATGATCCTACATTTGTATATCAAAATGATTTTTTCCCGATAGCAACCGAAACAGACTATAGTGTCACGTTTTTTCCGGAAGGAGGAGACTTGCTACCTATAGGTATGCAAAAAGTAGCATTTAAAGCCCAAGGACGGGATGGATATTCTTTGCCTGTGAGTGGAGTCGTCAAAAATCAACGCGGAGATAGCGTTGCCGATATAAAGACGGTCTGTGATGGGATGGGATTGATGTATATTTTTCCTAATAAAGGAGATGTTTATCATGCAGAAGTTGAATCGACTGCCGGAATAAAAAAAAGCTTTACGCTACCAGTCGTTCATCAGTCGGGATTCAATTTGAAAGCCGATTATGTGAGCAAAAGTATTCATTATGAAGTAGACAAAACAGATGATATTAATTGGCCTGATACATTATATGTGGTTGCTCATGAGCGAGGATATCTGCGACATTTACAAATAATCAACGCACAACGTACAGGCTACAACATTCCGGATAAATTTTTTACAGATGGTATTGTGCATCTTTTGCTATTGGATAAATATGGAAAAGCTCTCAGCGAGCGATTAGTCTTTGTGTGTCACAAAGATCACTATTTGCTTACAGCTACTCCTGAAAAGGAAAAATATGGCAAACGAGAAAAGGTGAATGTAAACGTAGAAATAAAAGATGTAGCAGGGAATCCTAAAAAGGGAGACTTGTCTGTATGCATTACAGATGGTTCGCTTGTGAAATCAGACTCTTTACAAGATAATATTTTCACAAATTTGTTGCTCACTTCTGATTTAAAAGGATTTGTTGAGCATCCTGCATATTACTTTTCACCCGACAATAGATTAGCGAAAGCTGAAAGGGATTTGTTGATGCTAACGCATGGGTGGCGACGTTTCAAACTGAACGATTTGTCGGGAAAGCCAGATCTTTCGTTCAAACATTATGTAGAATACGGTGAAAGTTTTGGAGGAACGGTAAGTAATCTTTTCGGTAAAGTGAAAAATGCTCAAATTACAGCGGTTGCTCCAAATAGAGGTATTTTTGCTTTTGCAAATAGTGATGAAAAAGGGCACTTCATCATTCAAGGTAAAGAATATCCAGATACTACAGCTTTTGCAGTAACAGCACGAACAGCAAAGGGAGGCAAGTGGGTATTTATTGAAATGGATAAAGAGACTCAATGGCAAACGATGAATAAAATTCCTTATCCTATTTGGAATAAAGGCGCGTTGAGTGACGAGTATTTACAAAAAGCACGGGAAGAATATTTTAAAGCCGGAGGTATGAAAGTTATCAATTTGAAGGAGGTGGTTGTGAAAGCATCAAAGATTCCAAAGCCGGGAGATCCTAATTATTTCTATACCTCTATGTCAGATCGTTCAATTTCCGGAGATGCCTTAAAGGATTATGCAACAATGAACGCATTTGAAATAGCCCGCATCCTACCCGGTGTAACATCTACCAATGAAGACGGAGAGGAAGTGTTGTGTTTTACCCGTAATAACAAGCGACCGATATTGATCATTAATGATGTTATATATGCGGAGGCATCTGATTATTCTTTTTTGCAATCAATAAATGGGACTGACGTAGAACGTGTTGATGCAATTATAGATGGTGCAGGATTGGGTCTATTAGGGTCAAGAGGATCTAACGGAGCCATTATAGTCACACTAAAATCCATTGATGCCCTTAAAGGCAGAGATACTAATCCTAATATCGTCAAGTTTACACCTAGAGGATATGATAAGTCGATAGAATTTTATGAACCAACCTATGACACTCCTGCGGCTAAAGAGAAAAGTGAACCGGATTTTCGTTCAACAATTTATTGGAACCCGAAATTGGCAGCAGACGAAACGGGAAAAGCGTCTTTTTCCTTTTATACAACAGACAGCAATGCTTCTGAAAATATGATTATTGAAGGGATTACTACAGACGGATCTCCAGTCTATTTTGAAAAAGTATTAAGTGCAAAACATTAACGATTGGTTGAGTGGATTAAATATGCTCTGATTTAATTCACTCAATGAACTATAGAAAGAATATTTAACCGTTTTTTTACTGCTAAACAGACCAAAATACTATTCCTTTGCGGAAGCAATATTTAGGAAGAAATATAACAATAAATAAAGATGAGTTTTAAAGTAAATAATCGTGCGTTGCTTTTAATTGCAGGGATAGTATGGATTGTAGCCGGAGCTAATATTCTAAGGATTGGTATACTCACCTGGTTGGTAGATTCTCAATACTGGGTCTTGAAAGTAGGAGAAGCATCTGCTGTTTTTCTGATTTTCTACAACTTTATATTTAAGAAGTTATACAATAAACATTCAAAACGGATTTGTGAAAAAACAAGTAACAGTTGTCCCTTTTCATTCTTTGATGTCAAAGGATGGGTCATTATGTTTTTTATGATCTCACTTGGTGTAACGGTAAGGAAATTCCAACTTATGCCGGAATCATTCATCTCTGTGTTTTACACGGGACTTTCCATTGCACTAATTATTACAGGATTCTTGTTCTTTCGTAAAGGACTTAAATGCACCTGTTCCTAGAGCCTGAATGTACCGGAGTAATTCCAGCATGGTTTAACACTCAAGGTCCCATGGTTTAACACTCAAGGTCCCATGGTTTAACACTCAAATCTATATTGGTTTACCGTTCAATGGTATATACCAAAGTACCTGTATTTATGCTTCAGTAATTCTTAAATACTACAAGTACAGAGATGTGAAATTTGCCTTCACCTTTCAAACTCTCTTATTTACAGTAAATTACAGATGAATGAATGAAGGCACTTTTCGTTCTGCCATTCATTTCACCCTTCATCGGATGGCAAAAAATATACCCGTGAGTATTTTAAAGAGTCCGCTTGCGTTCATCTTCCATCAAGCCTGTAGTTTTAGAATTGTTACCCGCCTGCAATAAACTCAATTAATTGATTTGGTGAACTCAACTGCTTGAATTTACAAAAACAAACAGTTCAGTTGACCAAATCAATAAGATGAGATTTCAAGAACTCCCTTTAAAAAAAATGAAGGGACAACGTGAAACGGAGCCTTCATTCGTTCATTCGGGAACGCCGATGGATAAAGGGAATGAAGGATGAATGCAAAATTCACAACATTGGATGTCTTAGATTCACGCACTTCATTACAGCGTTTCGTTCATCTCATAGTTATGAGTTGTTCACCTCTCTTAAGCGAGTTGTTTCACCCATAACTGTGAGTTTGTTCGCCCATAACTACAAGTTGAGCAACTCTCAGTTATGAGTAGAACGAAACGCTATAGCGAGTTTCCAAGCCCTCAGTAGCGATGTCTTTGCCTTGTCACACAAGTTGGGTTTGTATAGAGAATTAGTATGCACAGGACTGAACTGTATACCTTATCAGTATGGTTTAAGAGGAACTGTAAACCTCTTCAGGATGATAAGAGGTTCACTGTATCAAATAACTAATATTTTGCTGACCAGTAAGCGTCTGACAGCAGGCCTGCATTTAACAAATTACAGGCCTGTATTCAACAAACTACAGGTCGGCAGTTGAACAATTACACGCCGGTAATCAGGTGAATGCACGCCGGCATGTGGAACATTGATGTATTTGAATTTGTTAAATAGTGTCAAGCCTTCATTCTTTCACTCTATATCCCCGATGAACAAAGGAAATGAAGGGTGAAAGCAAAAATGCAGAAGACTCTCATTTCGGATATGAGGCTTTCAAAAAGAGGAAATATTATTTTGTCTAGTAGGAATCTAACGAAATAATTTTTAATTTTGTTACAAAGAGAAGAAGATATGAATGAATCAAATTATATCGAAATAATCAAAGAGCAAACTCAGCGATCCTTATGGAGCATTGGCAATGTCACCGCTGGAATTCCTGATAAGTATTGGGACAAAGTCTATTGCGAAATGCCCTTATGGAAACATGTTTATCATACATTGCATTCATTGGATCGATGGTATATCAATCCTCAGAGATATTGCGAACCGGCATTTCACGAAAAAGATTTAAACAATCTGAATGTGCTTCCCACGAGAGTACTTTCTCGCGAAGAGTTGACCAATTATTTTCACGCTGTAAAAGAAAAAATAGAAGCATATAATGAAAGCCTCATTGAGGACGAACTCTTACAAAAGCCGGATGGATGTAAGTGGTCACGATTCACACTGATCACGGCACAGCTTCGACACTTGCATTATCATACAGGCATCATCATGGGATTCATTATTGCCGAGACAGGAATGTGGCCGCAAGTGATCGGATTGGAACAGGACATACCCGAAGGTGAAGATTTTCCTTATTTTGAATAATCATCATAAATGAATGAAACTATGACAAATGTGAATTTTTTATTGTTTGACGATTTCGAGACTCTGGATCTATTTGGTCCTGTTGAAGTTCTCGGACAAGTAGGTTCCTTTAAGTTGAATTACTATTCATTGCATGGAGGCATTGTTTTAAGTCGCCAAAAAGCAAGTATTATCACAAATGGTATTAATGAAGCAGATAAGAAAGGCATCCTTTTTGTTCCCGGAGGGCAAGGAACACGCATCGTAATAAATAACACAGAATTCATGTCTCACTTAAATTCTTTGGCAAATGAGTCCACTAATTGCCTGACCGTTTGCACCGGTTCTGCTTTGTTGGCGAAGACAGGTGCATTGAAAGGACATCGCGCTACATCTAACAAAATAGCATTTGACTGGGTGAAGTCAGTAGATCCGGAAGTGGAGTGGGTGGAAGAAGCCCGTTGGGTGGTAGATGGAAAATTCTACACCTCTTCGGGAGTATCTGCAGGCATTGACATGACACTGGGTTTTGTGGCAGATTTACTCGGACACGAAACGGCACAAAAGATAGCTGATCATATCGAATATGTATGGAATTCGGATAAAACGAAAGACTTGTTTTGTAGAAAGAATAAATAGTGTTTCTGTTGTGTATTGTAAGCAGAAGTGCTACAAAAAAATGGAATGCTAACTATCGCTTGCAAATGGAATAAAAGATAATTCTTTTAAGTTATAGCTGTGATAAAGAGCTTATTTTTGTCGTGTAATTAAATGTGGAAATAGAGGAATGGGAGAATTCGTATGAAAAAATTAATAGTATATCAAGTAGATTCTTTTACTAAAGAGAAGTTTAGAGGAAATCCGGCAGGCGTAGTTGTCAATGCAGACGGGTTGAATGAACAAGAGATGCAGATGATTGCTCGTGAATTGAATAATTCGGAAACTGCTTTTATCTTTAGTCCTAAAGATTCTTTTTATGATGGAGAAATTAGGTATTTTACTCCCACAAAAGAAGTACCTATATGCGGACATGCGACTATAGGAGCCATGTATGCTCTGGCTATAGAAAAGAATATGGATCCGTGTGTAATGAAGATAAAGACTCAGGTAGGCATTCTGCCATTCGAGATAATAAAGAGTGGGGGTGATTATCAAATCGTAATGACTCAAGGTGCGTTCAGTCTTAGCAATACACTTTCTCCGGAGGTTTCAGACCAAATTATCAAATTCTTGGGATTAACTCAAAATGATTTGGACCCAAGATGTCCTATACAAATAGCTTCTACCGGTCATTCCAAAGTGATGATAGGCATAAAGAGCAGAAAGCAGCTGAATCAATTAACTCCTGATTTGAGTAAATTGGCTCAACTCAGTAATGAAATTCAATGCAACGGCTATTTCGTATTTACTTTTGATTCAGATAACTCCGATATATTAACCTATGGAAGGATGTTTGCTCCCGCTATAGGCATCAGCGAAGATCCTGTGACCGGCAATGCAAACGGTCCGTTGGGAGGTTACTTGGTTCAGAACAAGATTATGGATCCACAAGATGGTCAGTTAAGTTTTCAAGCGAGTCAGGGTGAAGCCATTCATCGCATGGGAACAATGAGCATACATGTTCAAGTCAGAAACGAACTTATTGCTTGTATACAAATAGAAGGAAGTGCAATTGTAGCCTTTAAAACGGAAATTTTATGCTGAAATTTTGTATCTTTGAATCGTTTAGTTAGCTAAAGCGATAGAAGATATAAAATGAAGAAAGAAAAAAGATACCCGATAGATAAGATGATTGCTCCTGTGCAGCAATTTATCAATCAAGAGAAATCCGGCGGACTGGTACTCGGGTTAAGCGTTGTTGCAGCATTGATATTGGCCAACTCGCCATGGGCAGGATATTATTTCCATTTCTTCGAGCAGACGTTTGGTTTCACATTTAATGGTGAAGCCTATCTCACTTACAGCCTTCATCATTGGATTAATGATGGATTGATGGCCATGTTTTTCTTTGTCGTTGGTCTGGAGCTGAAAAAGGAAATCATTGCAGGCGAACTGGCTGACCTCCGAAAAGCATTGCTTCCGATTGGTACTGCGTTGGGTGGAATGGTAGTTCCGGCTGCTATCTATTTTTCGTTAAATTCATCGGGCGTATCGGAGCCAGGATGGGGAATTCCCATGGCAACGGATATTGCGTTTGCCCTTGGTGTGCTTTATCTTTTAGGTAATAGAGTGCCGTCGTCACTTAAAGTCTTTCTTATGGCACTTGCGATTGTAGATGATTTAGGAGCCGTTTTGGTTATTGCATTCTTCTATACATCAGATATTTCATTCGTTAATCTTGCCATTGGATTAGGTTTCGCATTGGTGATGTTCATCGGCAACAAAATGGGAGTGAAGAATATTCTATTCTATGGCATTCTTGGTATCGGAGGTGTGTGGGTTGCATTTCTACTTTCGGGCGTGCATGCCACGATTGCAGCCGTATTGGCCGCATTTACCATACCAGCTGATGTAAAAATTCAAGAGAATGTATATATAAGCAAGATCACGCAGCGATTGAAACGATTTAAAGACATTGATCCTAATAACTTATCCATATTGAGTAATGAACAAGTGCATATCCTTGACCATATAAAACAAGAAACCAATGCTGCTACGCCTCCGCTTCAGCGTTTGGAGCGTTTAATGAATCCGTTTGTAACCTTTGTTGTTATGCCGATATTTGCTTTAACCAATGCCGGTGTATCCTTTGCCGATGTGAAATTCGACACACTTTTCAGTACTCATGTTGCATTAGGTGTGGGGTTAGGGTTGTTGTTCGGTAAAGTAATAGGTGTTGCCGGAACATTGTTGTTATTGGTCAAGTTGAAAGTTGCACCGTTTCCCACAGGTATGACTACCCGTCATTTGATTGGTTTAGGACTCTTGGCTTCAATAGGCTTCACTATGTCATTATTCATCACTTCTCTGGCTTTTACAGATCCATTGTATCTAACTCAGGCAAAGATCGGAATTTTTACTGCTTCTATTGTTGGCGGAGTACTGGGATATTGGGTGCTGAGTAGAGGGAAGAGGGCCACGTGAGATCATTCGTTTCTATAGAGATTAAAGCTGACTACATTTCTCTTTGAGTACATATCTTTCAGCAGAGCCTATTATCTGTTCTCTATTCTTTCATAGAAATGCTTTTTATATAAATCTCCTACAGGGATTAATTTATCGGAAATTTTAATCCGATTTCGTTCAATAGATTCGATTTTGGATAGAGCAACAACATAGGATTTATGAACTTGAATAAATTGATCTTCAGGCAGTAACTTTAATATAGCTTTTATGCTTTGTTTGGTCAATATTTTCCTTCCCGGGAGATAGATCTTTAAATATCCCTGCATTCCCTCGATATACAGAATATCATCAAGGTGTACATTTTCACGACGATATTCTGTCTTAATAAAGATTCGTAATCCACTGTTCTCATTGTTAAGGGCTCTTTTTAATTTCAGATCATTGAATACTTTGTTTACTGCCCCCAGAAACCTTTCAAAAGAATAGGGTTTTAGCAAATAATCAAAGACACTTAATTCATATCCTTTTAGGGCATAGTCTGAATAAGCAGATGTAATGACTACATAAGGCTTTGAAGAAAGATTTTCAAGCAATTGGATACCGGTAATCTTTTCCATCTGAATATCAAGAAAGAGCAAATCAATGGTGTGCGTATTTAAAAATTGTAATCCGTTTAGAGCATTATCAAAATGACCTTCCAACTTAAGCAAAGGCACTTGTGCAATAAAACCTTCCAACTTTTCTGTTGCTAATGGTTCGTCCTCTATAATAATGCAAGATAAAGTCATAACTTAATGATTAATTCAATCTTAAAGGTATTTGATTTTTTTATTATTTGTAAGTTGTGTTTCCCCGGATATAACAAAATGAGACGCCTTTTTACATTTTCTAGTCCAACGCCATGATTACCCGACGTTGACAGACTTTCTGCATCAAAGTAGTTTATACAGGTGAATTTTAATATTTTTCCATCTATACGAATACTTGTATCAATAACCGGCATTGGCTCTGAGTAGCATGAATGTTTAAATGCATTTTCCACAAAAGGAATAAACAGCATCGGAGCTACTTGTATGTTACTAATATCTGACGATGGAAAAGAGAACCTGATATAATCCTTATTTTTAAACCGTAATTGTTGAAGTTGTATATAACGAGTAAGGTAATCAATCTCCTTTTGTAATGGCACAGTATCCGTTTTAGTCTCATAAATCATATACCTAAGCATTTCGGATAAAGTGATAAGAACCCTTGAAGCATCCTTTGGCGATTTATTGATCAAAGAATCAATATTGTTTAATGTATTGAAAAGGAAATGAGGATTTACCTGCGATTTAAGTAGTTCAAGCTCATTCTTAAGATTATTGTTTTCGATTTCAGATTTTATCTGAATGTTACAGAACCATTTTTCAAAACCTCCCACCAGACATCCGCATTGAGCAATAATGAAAGAGCCGACCATTGGTGGCAAAAAGACATGATAATCAAATGGCTTAATGTCAGAAAAAAGAAGTTCTATAAATACCAGAAAAGCTGCTGAAACCATTATACTCAGAGCAATAGACAAAATGAGATATTTCACAAGTTGGCTTTTCTCAAAGTAACGTATCAGGCAATAGTAGGAAACATAGAAAATAACAGCAGCCCAAACAAAATTGATACAAAATAAGGGCGTTGATTCCTGCAATGCAACAAATATTTCTCCTCTTGGTATAACAGTCATTACTAGGTAAAACAGTATGTAAACCACCCAAAAAAGAGAATGGATAAGTATTTTCAGAATATATCTCATGGTTTCATTTTAATATACAAAGCTATAAAAAAAGTTCTATATGCAAAGGGATTGCCCCACATTGTTCAAATTGCATTTGCTTCGCTTGCAGCTATCCGGTAAATATCATTGCCCGTCATTATAAACATCAACCGATAAAAGGTCGACTCCTTTATGAAAGAGAGGTATAGAACAAACAAGTGCAGTTTCAGGCATAATGAACAATTGGGGTGTATTTTTAAGTTTATTCATTCCATTTTAGGTCTTGAAAACAAAGGAACAGCATAAAATATCATAGGAACTAGGCACATTATCAATATAGCAGGGCTACTGCAACTAATGCCGAAAAGAGTAAATTCAGCAACAATACGAATTAGATAGAAAACCGAGAAGAAACAGAGAATGCTATATTTAATGGAACTACTCAAGAGTGCTTTTGTTTTGAAAATAGGGACGATTCCCATAAGAAGCAGCATCAAGATGCAAATAGCATGATATGTCAGGAAAATTGCCCTGTTTATACTTGATAAACCACTTAGAGTGTCTCCCCAATTAAACATTAGATAAAAAAGTAAGTGGAATACAACAAACAGCAAGCTAATAAAGCCTGCAATACGTAGTAAGAGAGTTTGAACTTTCATATTCTTTTTTTATTTAGATTGCATGTTCTGGATAATAAATCTCGAATAATAAGATAATGGAATGGTTTGATTATAATGAAATAGATTCTTCCCATTAAATTGTGATATTTGAAAACAGTTGCAAAGGTCACAACGGAACAATCTTGATTGACGTCATACTGAATAGAGAACCATGCTTCAAGATGTTTATCATTTGCAAATAGTAGAATTTCTCTTTCATTTCGTTCTAAAACATTGAAAAAAACGAATTTATCACCTTTTTGTACATTGGAGGTTGCATTTAATTCCGTGGTTGCTTTCAGACCAAAAGGTTTAACCAATACATTACGTAACTTATAAAGAATCGTAACCCATTGGGGCTTATATAGGAGTGATAATAAACACGATTCCAATGTAATTTTTCCATTGTTCACTTTCGATTGGTAGCATTCTGTGTAATTGGCTTCTTGTGAAACGTCGTAAATAAATGAACATTCGGCTATGTCTACTTTTTCCATTCGCATAATATTTTGTTTTATGCAAAGATGACCTACCAAAAGAATGAAACCAAATTTAGTTCACCAAATGGCAAATTGTGGTTATGAAATTGTGATGAATACCACTTTAGGTATAATAGACATTCAAAAGGCGGTGAAATAGCATTAGCTATATGCTTCAACCTATTGTTGAGACATATCCAAGCAATAATACATCAAAAGGGAGTTAGCGGAATATCTTACTTGATATAAAGAATATGACTATAAGTTTATTTGACAAAGTAATCCATAATATCAAATATCCTCAATAGGTCTTCTCCGTTTTTCTTTTAATTTTTTGAAATGAGAGGGTGAGAAGCCTGTTACTTTTTTGAATTGGTTAGATAAATGTGCAACACTGCTGTAATTCATTTTCCATGCAATTTCGGTAATATTTAATTCATCGTAGATTATCAGTTCTTTTATTCTCTCAATTTTATGCAATATTACAAAATGCTCAATGGTGATCCCTTGAACTTCTGAAAATAAATTGGCTAAATAAGTATAATCATGATTCAATTTCTCGCTTAAGTAATCAGATAGATTTACTTTGATCAATTCATTCGAATGATGAATTAAGTCTATGATTGTGGTCTTTATTTTCTCAATTAGAACAGCACGTTTGTCATCCATTAATTCAAGACCGTAGCGCTCTAAGCCGACTCTTAGTTTGTCACGTTGCTCTGTAGAGATATTTTCAAAAATTTCCGCTTCGCCTAGTTCGGCGACGATAGAATGGAGTCCAAGTTTATTCAATTCTTCTTTGACCGCCATTTTACAGCGATTACTCACCATGTATTTAATATATAACTTCATATAGACTCACTTTAAAATTTCTCTAAGATACAATTTTTTCTTTTAGTATATTGCAAAATGTTTTAAATAAATTGCAAAATTCACATATTTAATTATAATTATCTATTTATTCGACATTCTTTAGAAGAAGTGAAGGCTATTGTTCATAATTAATTGGTAATCATTAATGTGTGAATATTGCAACAAATAGATAAAGTTGTGTAATAGATCAAATCCTATGATTTTATATCTTTGCAGTAGACAATATTATTGAAATAAATGATCCTTTAGAATTCTAAATTCTTTATAAAATATAATGTGTTAAAATCATTATTACTTTCCATTTTCCCATTGCAGGAATGCAATCTATAAAGTAAAAACAATTATGAAATGAAAATTAATATTCCAGTTTCAAAAGCGAAAGAAATAGCTAGGTATCATACATTGAAACTAAGCGAAAAGGCTCTTGCAAAATCAGCTATTGCCAATAATTTCTTAACAGATTTTGCAGATGCTATTTTATTTATAATCTTTTTTGTAAAGGAAACCTTTTCTCGTAAGTTTGAAGTACGGGAGTTCTTTCATCAATGTTTCGTAATAGGTTATAGATCCTTAGCACTTGTATCTGTTATCGGCTTTATTATGGGATTTGTGCTTACTCTTCAATTACGCCCTACACTTGTAAACTTTGATGCAGAAACTTTGCTTCCAAGGATGGTTGCTATTTCATTAATTCGTGAAATAGGACCTGTGATTACGGCTCTTATTTGTGCCGGTAAAGTGGCATCGAGCATGGGAGCCGAATTAGGGAGTATGAAAGTGACGGAGCAAATAGAAGCGATGGAGGTATCTTCTACTCATCCTATGCGATTTTTAGTTGTGACTAGAGTGTTAGCTGCAACGCTTATGATTCCGCTTCTTATTATGTATGCTGATGGACTGGGTCTTGTAGGAAGTTGGTTTGGGTCTAATATAAAAGGGGATGTGTCATTTGTATTATTCACTTCTCAGGCATTTAAACATTTGGAATTTATAGATTTCTTACCTGCTGTAGTTAAATCATTTTTCTTTGGAGGAGTGATCGGATTTGTGGGTTGTTACAAAGGATACAATGCCGGGAGGGGTACTGAGAGTGTTGGAAAAGCCGCAAATTCGGCTGTGGTACTGGCATCTCTCTTGATATTGATTGTAGATATGATTGCTGTACAAGTAACTGATATGATAACGTTATGAAAATAGAACAAACAAAATTACCATTAAATGATTCACCTCAAACAGAGAACAAAGAAACGGTTATTGAAATAGAGAATCTAAAGAAGTCTTTTGGCGCACAAGAGGTTCTTCAAGATTTTTCTTTAAAACTCTATGATGGTGAGAACTTAGTGGTATTGGGTAAATCCGGTTGTGGAAAATCCGTATTGATCAAGTGCATTGTAGGGTTATTGAAACCGGATAGTGGTATAATCAAAGTGTTTGATCATATTGTGACAGCCTTAACTGTTGGAGAATTGGACAAAGTGCGTCAGAAAATAGGTTTTCTTTTTCAAAATGGAGCTTTATATGATTCCATGACAGTGAAAGAAAATTTAGAATTTCCATTACGTAGAATAAAAGGGCATCTTAAGCAAAAAGAAATGGATGCAAAGATTGAAGATGTACTAGAGAACGTAGGCTTGTTGGATGCCTTGTATAAGATGCCGTCACAATTATCCGGTGGCATGCGTAAACGAATAAGTTTGGCACGAACGATTGTGGTTGATCCTAAAATAATCTTATATGATGAACCGACAACAGGACTGGATCCGGTGACATCAGATGAAATAAGTACATTAATCAATGATGTTCAAAAAAAATATAAAACATCCTCAATAATTATCACTCATGATATTGAATGCGCACGCATGACTGCTGACAGACTTATCATGTTGCAAGACGGTAAAGCGTATAAAGAAGGTAATTTAAGCCAATTTGAAAAGTCAACTGACAAAATTATCAAATTATTTTTCAAATGATTATAATCGAATTTTATCGAATAATGATCAGATAAATGAACCAATAAAATACATTATGGAATCGCATACTCAGAAATTTAAAATTCGTTTGGGCCTCTTCGTTATCGGAGGTATAATTCTGTTTGTTCTTGCAATATTTATTATAGGTAGACAAAAGAATTTATTTAATCCTGTATTTAATATATCTTCTAACTTTTATAATGTTAGTGGATTGCAGGTTGGAAACAATGTCCGTTTTTCCGGTATTAATGTTGGAACAGTGGCTAATATAAAGATTGTGAATGACTCAACAGTACGGGTAGATATGTTCATTAAGCAGGAGGTGTGGCCGTTCATTAAATCTGATTGTAGTGTCTCTATAGGTGCAGAAGGAGTAATAGGTGACAAGCTTATAAATATTTTGCAGGGAAGTGGAGATTCCGCTTTGGTGAAAAATGGTCAAATACTGAAGTCAACTGAGCCGATTGAAACAGATGCGATAGTAAAGAGCTTGAAGGTTACGGCCAGTAATGCAGAAGTTATAACGGAACAATTAGCGGAAATAATGACAAAAATAAATAGCGGACATGGAACTATCGGTCGGTTAATTCAGGATAAGACTCTAGCAGCGAATTTAAATAAAACGATTGTAAATCTTAAAAACGGTTCTAAGAGCCTGGACGAGAATATGACGGCAGCGAAACATAATATTTTACTAAGAGGATATTTTAAGAAACAAGCTAAGAAAAAAGAGGACGCGAAGAAGGATGCTATAAAGCAAGCTAAAAAGGTAGCAGAAAAGAAACAAGACGCGAAAGAAGACGCTGAAAAACAAGCTAAGAAAGAGGCCAAAAAAGAAGCTAAGGAAGCTAAAAAGGAAGCTGAAAGAAAAGATAAGTAAATCAATAATAGAGATTTCTATTTAAATAGTATACGAAGTATGAAGACATTAGTAAGAATTCAAAAAAGCTCTACGGAAGATGGGCATGTAAAAGTAACTGTTATCTTATCTGATGGCTCAATCTATTCGCATGTTACTGATTCAACCGTGTATACGGATTATGTAGACGATGAAGAGAATGCTTTGAAACAGGAAGAAGCGATTCGGCTGCTTTCCACTAAGATCCAAAATGCCAATAATCTTGATGATAACTGGGAACCGCTTGCAGGAGTAGATACATCAAAGCAAGATAAATTTTATGAATCGCTTGATACAGAAGCCAAACAAGAGATTATCGACGATGCCGTACCTACTGAAAAAGTGAAAGTGTCTGATTCAGGCATCAACGTGAGAGAAGATGAAACAAATTGGTATGTAGATTGTAGAACCAGCATTGGGTATGTACAATATGCCAAGTCGGATTTCACGTTAAAAGAAGCAATGCATGATCAAAAATATCCATTTGTTAAGGATCTCGGTAAGAAAAAATTAAAATCAATCAATGCCTATCCATCTAATTTTGAAATATTCGATACTGAAGATAACCGTTATATTCTTAGTATTGAGGGATCATATCGCGATTTTACTCGTGACGAATGGTTATGCGATCAGGTTATCTCTCTGTTTGATGAAGAAGGACAATCTAAGATATTACTAGAATTGCAAATTCACGGAGTCTGCTTTATGAAAAAAGATAAGGGTATTATTTGAATTCTTAGAATGGATATCCGATTGCAACATTCAGTACCAGATTGTTGCTTCTCCATGCCGCACTTCCGAAGTTTATTTTATTTATTACCCAACGGTGATTATCTTCTAACCAAGGTTCGCGTAATGGAATAGCCAAATCGAATCGCAGCACAAAGAACGATACATCAAAGCGTAGCCCCACTCCGGCACCTACGGCTAGTTGATGCATGAAGTCGGGTATAGCAAATGGCGTTCCGACGTTCGATGTGTTCGATTTTTGTAACCATACATTTCCGGCATCAATAAACAGAGCACCTTTCATCAACTTATAAATTCCAAAGCGATATTCTCCGTTCATCTCCAGTTTGATATCACCACCTAATTCTAAGAATACATTTCCATCAGTCTTTTGATGATAGGTTCCCGGGCCGATCGAATTAATTTGAAAAGCTCTGATGCTACTCGGTCCACCACTGAAAAATTGTTTATTGTAAGGTAGAACTGATGAATTTCCGTACGCATCACCAACTCCTGCAAAAAGACGTAGGACTAGTTTATTGTTTTTGTTAAAAGAGTAGTAGGCACGACCATCTAAACTCAATTTTGCATATTGCGAATAAATAGAACCTATTACTTTGGAAGGATGATCAGATGTGGGTTTCTTACCTCCAATGATTTTTGCCAACGACAAAAGATTTCCTGCTGTCTCTGTAGCAAAGTGAAGATAATATTGCATTTTTTTCCCCTCAATTACCTGCTCGTTGTAAGTAAATGAATAATTGCAACCGACAATGAATTGTTCTTCATAGCTTTTTTTAAGAAAAGAATTGGAGTCCAACATGGCTATGAATAATGGAGACTTATTGCCGACGGAAGAAAAATTGATACTTATTGGCGCTAATTCGTGTTCGAGCTTGATATTCTTTTTCCACTTGAATGCATATTCGATTTGAAGTGTGTTCATATTGAAATAGCTTACTCTTTTCAAAAAGTTATAAGAGATAAGTATACTTGTTTTAGGAAGATAGAGGCTATTTGATAACTTCATATTAAATGGAGTGAGAATTTGTGGAAAAGTCAATTCAATTTGAGGATTAAAAGAGTAGGAAAATAAATTTTTGTTTGCACCGCTTAGTTGTGCCTCAAAAGACCCTGCTAACGATAGGTTCAAGATCTCTGCTCCTTTAAATGTATTTCTATTCAATACACTTAAATTCAACCGTGGCCCGTTATAATTGTTTGATTTAGAGACTAAATCCATCTCGGAACGGAAGGTGTAATTTGTCATCGGTGTCAATAAAATGGTTACATTTAGATACCCTTTCGCTATAGTATCACTGCTGGAAAATTTCACTTGCACAAATTTGAAACATCCCATAGACATTAAGCGGTTTAAGGTAGTGTTATGATTTTTCCTCGAATAAATTGTGTTTTTACGTAAATAGATGGATCTATAAATTACTTTTGGTTTGATATTCATCCTTGATGCCTTGCCTACAAAAATGGTATTTTGATAGATCAACGAATCTTTGAGATCGCGGTGAACACTATCTCTCAATGAATAATTTTGATTGACATAAACTTGATTTATTCGGTATACAGTCAATGCACTCTTCGTAATACTATCTTTTAAGCTGACAGCAAATGAAATGGTATGGTTAACCGCAGAGGTGTCAGCTTTGAAAATAAGGTAATCGGGATTGAAATAGAAGTAGCCTTTGTCTTTTAGCAAAGCATCTATTCGAGTTCGTTCAGCTCTTAGTTTGTCCAAACTATAATCATCACCTGCATTTATTAATGAATTATCTTTGTCTAAGACTAATATTTGTTTTAGGCTGTCGTCCGAAATATTATAAGTAACGTCTTTCACCTTGTATGGTTTGTGTACATGCACGGTATAAATAACTTTTGCCGTATGCCTCTTTTCAACGATTTCCGATTCAGTATAGCAGTCGAATATCCCGATATTAAACAATTTAGCATTAATAAATCTTCCTGTTGCAGCAGCATTTACATTGCTTATTAATATGGGATTTCCTCCAACTTTTTTAAACCATCTCTTTAATTTGCCTTTAGGATTCTTACCTGCAAGACTAAGAAACCAAAATTGAGGATGCATGCCTAGATAGCGTTTGTTGGGATTTGGTCGAATCGCCGTTTTAACTACAGTTTTGATCTTCCCTTTACTTACATGCTCAGTTGAGACAATCTTTATTTTCACGTCATTATAAAGCTTTTCGCCTGGCGGTAAATACCTTACGTTACATGCTACTAGAAGTAGACAAATAAGTAGAAGAATGTATTTATTGGAGTGATTCATCATTTGAAAATGTAGTTTAAATTTGTATTTACTCATTTTTTATCAACCAATTTATTTGTACTTACTTTTTTTGAAGGATTTGTTCTCTTTCTATTCGGCTTGAATAACATTTTCCATGTGTTGAAATCCCGCACATAAACAACGCCGCCTCCTGTTTCAACAATTTCTCCTTCGATGGCACCATCATATAGATTGTGCCTGAAAGCTTTCAGTCTGAAACGGCCATCTTTGGTTGCTTTATATTCCACGTTAATATCACTCGTGATTTCGCTTGCCGAGTTTTGTTTCGCTTTTTCGCCTTCCACATCGATTGTTCCTCCGATCTGAAGTGTAAAACGGTCATTGAATATTTGTTTCTTCAATCCAATTTCTACTTGCGTTCTCCCTTGAGCTTGACCAGACTGATAATCGTTATATGATTGAACATCAAAATTTAAAGACATGCCGGGCAAGAACTTCGAACTCAATTGATTAATTTGTGCCGATAGAAAGGTACTAATAGTTGATCGAACCAAGGTAGAGGCTTGTGCTGTTTCTGCTGTTTGTAAGGGGTTCTCTTGAATGAACCTTCCTAAAACCAATAATGCAAAAACTTGTTTGTTTAGTAACGATGGGTCATCATTTAACATGATCAATTTTTGATTCACTGCTCCACCCATTATTCCCTTATCTTCAGTACGCAACTGTATTTCAAAACTAATTTCAGGTTTTAAAATAGCACCACGTAATTTCAGTATAACTAAAAATGGATAAACTTGTTTATATCCGTTTTTTTCAGCCTCACTTAATCCGGCCATTTGGTCCGCCACCAGATCATAAGGTGCTGCCTTTACTGCATAGCTGGCATTTATAGATACATCTGCATCCAATGGATCGCCATTCCAGATGATGGTGCTTCCGGGAATAATTTCAAATTTCCGTTTGATAACTGATTCTATGGAAATAAGATAAACTCCGCTATTCAAATTATATGCTCCTGTAAGACTCATCTTCCCACTTTTATCCATCATGAAACTCAATGCCGCATCTCCTCTGACCACTAATGAATCTGACGATGTAGGATCTATTAATAACCTCAGTGTTGCTTCTTTATCAATTTGAATAATAGAAGATATATCTATTCCTGTAAATGTTGATTTTTTGATAACTTTTTTATCAGATTGGTATAATATGGAATTGTGATTAAGCGTGTCGTTAAACTCCACGACATCTTCACCCTTGTCGGTTGTTATTTTATCTTCAGGAACAGCAAAAGTAAAATTGGAACCTTTCTTTAGTTTTATTTTCGCATTGATAACCGGCAAAGCCAGAGGTCCGTTTATGCCGATATTGCTGTCAATAATCATTCGTCCGTAGAATTCTTTATTGTCCTTGGCTGACGTGTTGAAAAGCAAAAAGTCTTTTGTTTTTACTTGTAAGTTGAAGTTATAATCGGAGAAATGTTTCATTTTAACGATACCGTCAATGATGGCAGAATGTTGACTTGAATCAAAGATGGTGAATGAATTTAAGTAGATTCCGTTTGTTTGCAATTGAACTGTTTCATGCTTTATTTCGTATCGGTTATTAAAATAAGTAGGCTTTAAAAAGACATTATTGAATGTAAGTGCTCCTGTTACTTGTGGGGTGTTGGTCTTTCCGGTGATCAATAAATTTCCACTGATATTTCCTGAGGCTTCTGTGATTTGCCCCACTGAAAAAGCTTCTATTGTTTTCATAGAAAGTGACTGAATATCAGCTTTAATATTCAGCGAATTAATACTGTCATTAGGTGTGAAGTAGCCACTTGCCGTGAGGTTGTTATCTGTTCCTACAAGTTTTACATTTATATTAAATTGTTTGGTAGTAGGATTTGAGGCTTTTACCGTCAAATCTCCAATGGGAATATTCCGAATAAACAAATTGGTTATTTGGGCATCGGCAATAATTCCATAGGATTTGTTTACTCTTTTCAGCAATATATTCCCATTTACATCGCCTCTTGCAAAGCTGCTGTCTTTTTCAATAATTTGTGAGATATCCTCTAACTTGAAATCTTTGATGGTAATTTTCAGATCATCATTGAACTTATTATTTACAGATGTAATGTTCACTTGACTTTGAGCATTACTTATGGCGAGGTGGTGAATAAGGACTCCGGATTTCCCAAATTCTATATAATTATCAGCGGCAATGTTCCATCGATTATTCATGAGATAGCATTCGGTAGAATCGAGTACAAGTTTATATTCATCCTTATCCCTTGTGATTTGGTAGTTAATGGATAACTTTTTGTTTTTCTTTTCATCTATCGAAGATATAGAGGCAATGATTTTTTTATCAGCCAGTTTCCCTTTAAATAATAGATTGGACAAATTGATTTGTGAACTTGTAATGCCGGAGCATGAAATCGTATAATTTAATGTTGTAGAATCTGAATTCACATCCATTACCAGGTTTTTCATTTCGGTTGTCCCATAGACAATTCTCGTCATCAAGCCATTCAACTTCAATTCATTTTTTTGACTATCAAAACTTCCCGTGATAATTCCTGGTTGAAAAACTTTTAATTGAGGTAAAAGAACTTCCGAAAGTATGGGATGATTATGCAGTTGTATTTCAAAATCAAACTTGGATACTTTTCTTTCTTTCTTGTTTTGTTTTGTATTAAAAAATGGAAAGTAATTGTTGATGAATTGAGTTAATGCAGTAGGAAGTGCCGTGGGCGAAATCGTTCCGTTATACTTTACGTCAACCAGGGCGCTATTAAAATTAAAAATGCTTTTATTCGGTTCATTTATTGATGCGACAAGTACCGAGTCAAGGATATATTTTTTGCCATTAGAAGCAAGTATCAAATTGCTTATTTTTGCTTTTCCAACCAGCTTGCCAATTGTGTTTCCTTTTAAATCGCTTACTGCATCGAATCCGATTCGTATATCATTCTTAGTTAAATTAAGTTTTTGAAGATTCGCTCCTTGTACATTCAAGTGAAATTTGTAATGTTCTTGATTCGGGGTTATATTTACCAATCCATTTAAATAGAATACAACATTTTTGTCATTCAGGTTTATTTTTCCAACAAACTTGTGATCACTGACGGTTCCATCTACCAGTAAATTATGATATAAATATTTATTTAGATAGATATGCGATACATTCGCTTTGATCTGCGCTTTCATGGTTTGGAGATTAAAACCCTGTCCGCTTGCTTGAGCAGTTAATGATACAGAACCTAATAAAGCTTTCTTATTTAGCAGGCTGCCCACATCAAAATTAGTAAGATAAAGGTTGCCTCTAAAATTCTCATTTGGATCTATTTGTGCTATAAGTTTGCCGCGACCATAATTACAATTTATATCTATCGTAGATTTAAAAGAGTTTATTTTTCCTTTGAAATTGATTAATAACGCGATGTCTTGAGGCAAATTTATAGCAGTTGAAATAGATGGTCCTGCAATCAAATTCACATCGTGCTTGTTCGTAATTAACTTCATTCTAGGGAAAACAAAGTAAGTCCTTTGTATATTAGGCAATCCAACAATGAAGAAATCTGTTTTTAAAATAGTTCTTTCGCCTGTGCTTATTCGTAGATTCTTTCCTCTCAGATTATTTACTTTTCCTGTTATTTGTCCGGAAAGGATTGTCGTATTTGTTCTTTTCTTAAAGAATGCCAGCGGGGCAAGCTTGGGAGCGAAGTAGAGGATATCAGAGTTGCTGGCGCTGATCTTTTTAAGATTTAAATTCAATGTCAAGAGAGGAAAAGACTTTTTGAGTGATTTTAAAGAGGTATATCGAATGTTTATATTGGCATCTATAGAGGATCCCTTTGTACTGACTTTTAAATTTTTAGCTGTAATTGAATACCTATCCATCTTGAAATCTGTTTCAAGTCTGGTTACGGCAAAATTATTCTCATCTATAGCACTGAATTTATTGATTGATACTTTTGTTAGATATGTAGAATAATGTAAATTCTGTGCCATCAATGTAACTTGTCTGTAGTTGAGATGTGAGACATCAAATACATTTTTTACTTTCGGCTTGTTCGCTGTTTGATAGGCAAACAAATTATCATCAAAATCAATATACTGAACATTTACTTTCCATGATTTCTTTGATGAGGCCGATTTTGTGGCGATAGAGCTGGAACTTGTAGGCGAGGGATGTGACGATAATCGAATTTTGCTTTCAGACAAATATACCTTGGCTACTGTAACCTCCTCTTTTCCCAAATCGACAAGTCCATCTTCCAATCCGAAATCATTAATAGCTGCTAAAATGACGTCTTTGTTTATTGCATTTCTGTAGTGCAGGATCGAGTTATTTATTTGAATCCTATCGACCGTAAATATAGGAAATGTAGTACCGGCTTTTTTTATTGATTCTTTTACAGGTTTACTTATTTGTATCTTAGCCTTTAAACTCTCTACTAACAAATTATTGAATTCATAAATTGATTTCGAAAAATTGAGTTGATCAATCTTTAGTTTTAAATTTTCGAGTGATGAAGATACATTTACTCCTCCATATTCATCATCGTAACGGAACCGGATGTTTTTAAGATTTACTCTATTGATCGTAACTGTCCATCCTGATGCTTTCTTTGCTTTAACTGTCTTTTTGGGGGTTGTGTCGGTAAAGGCGGTAATCAGAAAATTGTAATTGAAGAGAGGATCTGTTCTTGTGTTATGTAAGTTTAAATTCAAGTCTCTTATAGTCAAAAAGTTTACCGTGACTTTACTAAATATTAAATCAAAGAGTGATATACTTACCTTTATTCTTCCTGCATAGACTAAGGTATCTTTTTTTAGATCATTTAGATAAAGTTTTTCAATGACAACAGCTTCAGGAAAGGATATGCTGATATTCTTTATTTCAACGCGAGTATGAGTTTTATTGCTTACCAGAGTAGTAACATAGTGAATGATTTTGTTTTGAACAGTGGGGATCTGAATAATTCCCGCTATGACGAGAAATAAAAGCACAAAGATAAGAACCATCCATAAGACAGCTTTGAATGTTTTCTTTAGAATGGGAAGTGCTTTATTCATGTCAATTTTTTCATAATCCGTTACAACGAATGATTAATAATTCAAATACACACAAATATGGTGATTCCATAAATACAATGTATTACACAATATTTTAAAAGAGTTACATAATTCATAGATAAAGAGATTGTTTTGTACAAGCCTGGGGCTTTAGTGTGAATTATGCAATTCTTTTTGAAGATAGTGTAACTTTTTAAGGTATGAATAAGCTTATATTTGTAATAGTTAGAAAAGTATTAATTTTATAAAAGAAACATCATGAGTGCAAAAAAAGTAGTAATAGGTGCGTTGGTTGGTGCAGTGTTGGGGCTTTTATATGCTCCTGTGAGAGGTGCTGTTACCCGTAGATTCATTCTACGAAAAGGCGAAAGACAGGTGAATGAACTGAAAGATAAATTTAGTGATTTTATTGACAGTATCACCAATAGATTTGATGAAGTAAAAGACGAGGTTATAGATCTTGTTGATGATGTGAAGGTCGGAACAAGTAAAGAACCTAAGGAACCTAAGTCTCCTAAAAAAGAAGTTTAACGAATATCTCTATGCTATTTATTTTTGGAAATCAACTCAATCAACTTTTAGTGTAAGGATTTATTCTTCTTGAAAGTTGATTGAGAATTTGGTTTTATTAAAATGTAATAAAAACGTAATAAAGAAAATATGGATTCAGTTACTGAATTTAAATTAGTAATAAAGATTAGGCAAATAAGATATGTAGCTCAAAATGTAGATAATACTGAAAAAGGATGAATTCAAAAGACGGAATAATATTGCCATTTTACGCAAAGGTTAGTGTCTTTTTTATTGGCTTTTTAGCCTTGTTGGCTATTTTGTATGTTGCGCAGGTTATAATATTGCCTTTAATCTTTGCCCTTCTTATTGCCATTTTGCTCAGCCCTGTAATCAGTTTTTTCGTACGGAAGAAAATAAATAGATTATTAGCAATTATAATCACTTTAATTATTACAATTATACTTATTGGAGTGTTCGGCTCATTTTTATATTCTCAAATAAATATGTTTAGCGAATCGTGGCCGAAGTTGGTTGATAAATTCAATCTACTTCTTAATCAATTAGTCACTTACGCGTCAAACTATTTGGATATAAAGCCACTTGCTATTCGTGAGTGGATTACCAAAACCGAAGGTGAAATTTTTAATACGGGCACTGCTGCAATTGGGAAAACAATTGTGGGTGTAGGTAATGTAATTGCTATTCTGCTTCTTGTTCCGGTTTATGTCTTTATGATATTATATTATCAACCTCTTTTGCTTGAATTCTTGAATAGAATTTTTGCCAAGGACAATCAAAGTCAGATGTCTGAGATTGTTAGTCAAACGAAAAATGTTATTTTGCATTATTTGTTCGGGCTAATCATTGAAGCTATTATTGTTGCGGCATTAGATAGTGCTGCACTTTTAGTACTTGGAATAAAGTATGCTATATTGCTCGGCATTTTGGCTGCTTTGCTCAATATGATTCCATACATTGGAGGAATTGTGGCCGTGGCATTGCCGATGATGGTTGCTTTTGTCACTAAGGATTCTGCATGGTTCGTGGTGTATATAATGATAATATATTATTTGATTCAACTCTTTGACAATAATTATATCGTTCCAATAATTGTGGCATCAAAGGTAAAAATAAATGCACTCTTTTCGATGGTCGCGGTACTTATCGGAAATTTGTTGTGGGGAATTCCCGGCATGGTTCTTTCCCTACCGCTTTTGGCGATAGTAAAGGTGATTTTCGATCATATTGAATCCTTGAAACCGTGGGGTTATTTGTTGGGCGATAAAATGCCCCAATCAACTCAAAAACATTTCTTTTTCAGAAAGAAAAAAATAGAACAGTGAGAAATTACTTAATATAAATAATAAGATGATAAAAGTAAAAAAAGAAGGAATTGTATTGGCAAAGTCTGATATGGAATTTGAAAATGCCGGCGTTTTAAATCCGGCCGCAATCCGTGTCGGCGACAGCGTTCATATTTTCTATCGTGCCGTTCAACTTGGTAACCACTCTACGATTGGTTACTGTCGGTTGAATGGTCCGCTGAAAATTGCTGAACGATCTGTAAAACCGATTCTTTTCCCTGAATTTGATTATGAATCTCAAGGTGTGGAAGATCCGCGCATCGTGAAGATCGACGATACATATTATATGACTTATACCGCTTATGATGGAATAAACGCACGAGGGGCTTTGGCCACTTCTACAGACTTAATTCATTTTAAGAAACAAGGACTTCTTGTTTCTTCTTTTACTTATTCAGAGTTCGTGAATTTGATTGAGCTGAATGCGAAGGAAAGTGATAGCAGTAATCCTGATTATAAAGCTTATTCTCAGGAAAAGGACCTTGAAAAGAAAATTATCTTGTGGGATAAAAATGTTGTTTTCTTTCCACGAAGAATAAATGGCGATCTTGTATTTCTACACCGTATCAGACCTGGAATTCAAATCGCATCCGTTAAGAATATAGAAGGTTTGACTTCTGATTATTGGCACGATTATTTTTGTCATTTTCAAGACCATATCTTGATGAGCCCTATCTATAAACATGAATCGAATTATATTGGCAGCGGTTGTCCCCCCATTGAGACGGAGTTTGGTTGGCTATTGATTTATCATGGAGTAGGAGATAAAAAAAATGGCACGGGGCTGGCTTATTCAGCGTGTGCGGCTTTACTTGATCTGAATGACCCGTCAAAAGTGTTGGCACGTTTGCCGAATGCGTTATTCACACCCGAATATGAGTGGGAAATACATGGCGAAGTTAATAATGTCTGTTTCCCAACGGGGACGGCTGTATTTGGTGACACATTATATATTTATTATGGTGCAGCTGACTCCTGCATTGGCTGTGCCTCATTGAAGCTTTCCGATTTGGTAAAAGAATTGGTTGAGCTTTCTGTTAAAGATAAAGTAGAAGTATTATTTATTACCTCTTATCCACCAAGAGAATGCGGCATCGCCACTTATTCGCAAGATTTGATTACGGCATTGAATTATAAGTTCAGCAATTCATTATCAATTAATGTTTGTGCTTTGGAAACAGGTGGTGTCACTTACGACTATCCCAAAGAAGTGAAATATACTTTTGATACATCTGATGCTTCTTCTTATATGAGCATAGCTGACAAAATCAATAACGAGACGATGGAAATTGTTTTGATTGAGCATGAATTCGGTTTCTTTAAAGATCACGAAGATTTATTTGTTCAATTTTTGCATAAGATTACTAAACCGGTGGCTATCGTTTTCCATACGGTATTGCCACATCCAAAAGAAAATTTACAGTTGGAAGTGAAGAATATCGCTTCAGCTTGTAAATATATCATTGTCATGACAAATACATCGGCAAAAATACTAATTGCTGATTATTGTATACCAGAGGATAAAATAACAGTGATTCCACATGGAACGCATTTGGTATCTCATTTGGGAGAAGATTTTCTGAAAGAGAAATACGGCTTGACCGGACGGAAAGTGCTTACGACTTTTGGTTTGCTGTCTTCCGGTAAAAGCATTGAAACAACTTTAGATGCCTTACCGACAATAATAAAACAATTCCCGGAGGTTCTTTTTCTGATAATAGGAAAGACTCATCCTGAAGTAGTTAAATTTGAAGGAGAGATCTATAGAGCAAGTCTTGAAGAAGAAGTGAAAAGGTTGGGAGTTCAAGATCATGTGAAGTTTGTCAACAAATATTTGGATTTGCCCATTCTGCTTGAGTATTTGCAATTAACCGATATTTATCTCTTTACTACCAATGATCCGAACCAGGCTGTCAGTGGCACATTTGCCTATGCCATGAGTTGCGGTTGTCCTATTATTTCAACTCCCATACCTCATGCAAAGGAAGTGTTGACCAAGAAGACCGGAATAATTATTGATTTTCACAATTCCGAGCAATTGGCTGAGGGAGTTAATTATTTGCTCAATGATGAGCCGTTACGGAAAAGTATTATTAGCAATACCTTGCAGAAAATTGTATCTACAGCTTGGGAGAATTCGGCTGTGGCTCATGCCTTGTTATTTCAATCGATGTCAGGCAATCGCATGAAACTTAAATACAATTTGCCGGAGATTAAGCTTGATTATTTGAAAGCAATGACAACTGATGTGGGTATTATTCAGTTCTCAAAACTCAATCAACCGGATATTGAATCGGGATATACGCTTGATGATAATGCTCGTGCATTGGTGGCTACATGTATGTATTTCAAGTTAACCGGAGATAAAACGCAGATTGATGACATTGCCAAATATGTTGCTTTCATCAAATTCTGCCAACAACCGAACGGTGATTTTCTAAATTATGTAGATAAGGAACAAACTTTTACGGATCAGAATCAGGAAGTCAATTTGGATGATTCCAATGGACGTGCTTTTTGGTCCTTGGGATACGTAGTTTCGTTGAAAGGTCTTTTGCCTGAAACTGTCGTACAGGATGCCATATCCATTTTTGAAAAAGCATTGCTGAAGATGAAACAGATAAGATCTCCACGAGCTATGGCTTTTGGTGTAAAAGGAATCTTCTATTTTGATAAAGGCGAAAAATCCATCACTCATTTGGACTTATTGAAAACATATGCAGATCGATTGCTGAAGATCTACAAACGTGAATCAACTGATACTTGGAAATGGTATGAACGTAATATGACTTATGCCAACAGTGTTTTACCTGAGGCGATGTTATATAGCTGGTTGATGACCGGAGAAAATAGTTATAAAGAGGTTGCTTGCACGTCTTTTCAATTTCTGTTGTCACTTATTTTCAACAAAAATGGAATTGAAGTGATTTCAAACAAAGGGTGGTTACAAAGAGGGCAAAAGAAAGCCGCACGTTTTGGTGAACAACCCATTGATGTTGCTTATACAATTATGACGCTAAGTGCATTTCATGACGCTTTTAAAGAGGAAGAATATCATCAGAAAATGGAAATAGCATTCAATTGGTTCTTAGGCAAAAACCGATTACATCAGATTGTATATAACCCATGTACCGGCGGATGTTACGACGGATTGGAAGAAACCCATGTGAATCTCAATCAAGGTGCTGAATCTACGGTAAGTTACCTGATGGCTCGACTGACGGTGGAGAAATGAACATGAATTTCATTAACAACGAAGACTAGCATTGTCTTATCATATTTTCCCCCATAATTTTATAATTTATGGGGGATTACTTTTTCCACAGCATTCAAATAAAGAATAGCGATACGCCTATAACACTGATAATAGCACCGACAACTTCTCTTGCAGTTATTTTCTGCTTAAAAAAGAAGTGTGACGGCCATAGGATAAAAATAGGAGTGAGTGCCATTAACGTAGAGGCAATGCCTGCTTTTGTATATTGTACAGCCATCAACGAAACGGACACTCCGATAAAAGGTCCGAAGATAGTGGCTCCAAGAGCAGCTTTCATTCCTTTCACATCACGAATAGCTACAGGCATTGTGTGAAATTGATTGCGAAGCCACATCACAGTCAGAAAACCGATACCTCCTGTTATTGCACGAATAAAAGTGGATGCAAAAGGCAGTAGATTAGACACAGCAGTCATATTTGCAGGTATGCATTTTTCATAATAATTCATACCGACTTTGCTCAATACCAATCCTAAGCCTTGCCCAATACCAGCTCCAATGCCGAAAAGTACTCCTTTCAACGGCAATTTTAATCCTATTTTATGAGTTGTCCCTTTGCTTAAAACAGACATCCCGATGCCTGCTAAAGTGACAAGTATGCCTGCCAGCGTTTGCAAGGATAGCTTTTCTCCCAAAACAATCCATCCTGAAATAGCGGCGGAAATAGGAGCCAATGTCATAAACAGCTGACCGAAACGAGAACCAATGAGGATATAGGAATTAAATAAGCAATAATCGCCTAATACATAGCCTACGAAGCCGGAAAGCGAGAGCCAAAACCAAGCATTTCCGTCAACATAAGTTGGATAGGGGACACCTGTAAACCACCATAAAGTAGCTCCCAGCATAAGCAAAGAAAGTGACATGCGAATAACATTCAACTGTAATGAACCTAGCCGCTTACTGGCAATTTCGGAAAAAAGAGCGGTCGCAGTCCATGAAACGGCGACGCCTATCGAGAGTATCTCACCAAAGTATTGCATCCTTTCCAATTTTGGTGCAAAGATATAACAAATAAAAGAAAATCTGCCTGAACGGTTCCATGATTCACTCGGGTATTGAGCATAATATTAAAGTGATATCTTATCTAGGATCTCTCTAATTTTGTCTTTTAATGCTTCTGGTTTTACAATGGTTCCAATGTCAGCATAGGACATGTACCAACGTGCAAATTTGTCTAATGAGAATGTAAGGAATGTGTATTCGATAGAATATTCATTTTCTTTTTCAGAGGTTAATCCGTAATAATATCGATCATCACCGATAATTGGGGTATTCTCTTTTTCTACCCTGATTACTATTTCATATAGGTCATTGTTATTGTATATCTTTTCTAGAAAATTATTCAGATGAGCATGTTGTCGGGAGTATGCACGATCTAGTTGCGTTGCTTTTTGTATTCTACTAATACGGAACGTACGATATGCTTTTTTAGTAAGGCAGTATGCAATCATATACCAATTTGTTCTTGAAAAGAAAATCCCCACCGGTTCTATTTCTCGCTCAGTGATTTCCCTTGTAGAATCAGTAAAATAGGTTATATTAAGTACCTTTTGTTGGTATATGCTTTGTATGATTAGTTGCAATATATCGGGTTTATAGCTGTTAGACTTGTGATTTAGTGTGGATATGTTGCTTTCAACCCGTTCTAATGCATCCTTATCAGCATATCTCATTACGGCTCTTATCTTTTCTATGCCTGATTGGTAGTACTTATTGTTGTCTGAGTCAGTCAGTTCATGTACTAATTTCTCGGCGATGATAAAAGCTAATGCCTCGGATTGGGTAAACATGAGAGGAGGAAGTTTGAATCCTTCGATTAATGAGTAGCCGATGCCAGGGTTTCCTATGATGGGAATTCCTGATTCTTCCAATGCGCGAATATCACGATATACAGTGCGAATACTAATCTCAAATCGCTCGGAGATTTGTTGTGCCTTCACTAATGAGTGAGATTGTAGCTGCACAAGTATGGCAGAAAGACGATCAATTCTATTCATAACAATAAACTATATAGTGAAAATAGGAATAAATTTTGATAAATGGTAGATTTCCTAAGAAAAACTACCATTTATCATTTAACTCATGAATGCATTATCCCATATAATCTTTGTCAGTCACCATGATAATCCAGCGAGTTCCGAATTTGTCTATCACCTCACCCATAGCTTCTGTAAAGAATGTTTTTTCAAGAGGACTTACAATTGTCCCATCCTTTGATAATACATCGTAGACATGTTTTACTTTAGGTAAATCCTCAAATACAAGCACCAGTTTATTGGTTCCTGTAGTTACGGGAATGTCTTTGTCCGCATCTTCACCTTGCAGACTGAAACGTTCCGTATTCAATACTATGTGTGAGACTTTGTCTTTTTCCTCCTCACAGATTTGCACTGTTTTGTCTTCTCCTTTCCGGAAAATGAAAACAATTTCACCGTTGAACAGTTCTTTGTAAACAGAAAACGCTTCTTCGCAATTCCCGTTAAATACTAAATGTACTTTTAAATCCATGCTATAATTTTTTAGTGAATAATTAAGTTGATGCAAAGATACGTGAGGATAATGACAACCCTATGTCAGCATGTTTTATGAAATGCAGAAAAAAGTTAGTTGCAAATAGGATACAATTACTTATTCTTTTGAGGGCAGGTAAATATAACAGGGCTTGTTAGTCAAGTAACAAAAACAGCCAACAATTCATACATCGGTTCAATGACTGTTTCTGATAATGGTCAGCAAAATATAAGTCTAGTAAATGGGGCAGACTTAGAAATTCATGCAACAAACTTTGAAACTATAGTAACGAAGATTAAAGCAGATGTTGTGACTGCTATAGGTTCTGCAACAACTGCAAGTTAAAACAAGGACAATGGAAAAGATTATTACAAACTTCTGAATTCTGTTTGGACTATATATTTTGGTCTTATTCGCTATTTTAGCTGATTTATGGAGTGGGGTAAGAAAGGCTAGACTAAATGGTATCGTTCGTCTTACGGCTTTAAACTTACTGTAGACAAGATAGCACGCTATTATAACATGTTGTTGGTTCTTACGGTTGTTGATGCAATGCAAATGACTGCGGTGTGGTACTTAGCAACATATTACGATTACAGAATGCCGTTATTCCCATTTGTCACACTGATTGGCGCCATTGGACTGGCTCTAATTGAAATTAAATCTATCTATGAGAAAGCAGAGGATAAGGTGAGAATTGATAAAACCGTAAACTTTGCCGGCAAAGTTATAGCAGACAAAGGGGACATAGAGAATATAGTAAAAGATGTGGTTGATTACATGAATCAGCCAGATAAACATGTGCAAAATGATCACGGACAATCAGCTTAAGCAAATAGTTCCTGCCTCAATATTTGAGGATAGGAACGCTTTTCTTGTGGAGCTAAACAAGCTTCCGGCAAGATATGGTATAACAAGTGTGGTTTTGCCGGCTTTCATTGCGCAAGTGGCTCATGAATCAGCGAACTTTCATTACTTGAAAGAAATTGCCAGCGGCAAAGCTTATGAGGGACGTAAGGATTTAGGCAATATACATTCCGGTGATGGTATGAAATATAAAGGACGCGCTTATATGCAAGTAACCGGGCTTAAGAACTATCAAGCATTTATGGCATGGTTGGGAGGTGCGCCGGATGTCGTGAGCCATCCCGAAATGTTGGAACGTCCACACTTGGCGATGTTGGCTACTGTTTGGTTCTGGACCACTCACGGATGCAATGATCTTGCGCTTGCCGGTGATTTTCTAGGATTATCCCGCAAGATCAATCTTGGACGAACAAATACAACTCTTATGCCTAACGGTTACGCTAATCGTTTGGCAATTTATGAGAGGGCAAAGACTGTATTAGCAGCATAACAATAAAAATAAAACACGATGAAAAAAAGACTTTTAGAACTTCTTTCAAAATTGAAAACATTTGCACTTGGATTGCTAGCAGGTGCAAAGAACATTATCAAGAATCATAAATTATATTCGATTCTAGCGATTGTTTTTGTCGTATTGATACTTTGTATCATTGGACTGTCAAAGCGTATAGGATCGCTTAAAAACGAGCGTGACAAGTATAAAAGTAACAATGTTGCTTTATTGTCGCAGACGACACAGTATAAGACGAAAGATAGCCTTAACGCCGCTTCGATATATGAGTTGCAAATGACTTTGTCGGAATACAAGAAATATCGAGCTGATGATGCAAAGACTATTCAATCATTGCAAACGAAAGGTCGAACACTTGAATCAGTCACTACAGTTAAAGGAAATGTCAAAATACCTCTTAAGATACCTGTAAAAGATTCTATCGTGTACCGAGATAAAGTTGTCCATGATACACTTCGAACCATTAAAGACTATAATAAATGGTATTTCATTGATGGTTATGTAGATAAAAACTTCAATGGCAATATAGGATTCAATGAAAAAATGGCAATTGCAATTTCTCTTAAATACAAACGATTCTTAGGTTTCCTGTGGAAGACAAACGAAATCAAGGATAAGAAATGTGATGTAGTTAACTATAATCCATACGGTAAAATGACAGAGGTTACATACGACGTTATCACAAAATAGGTAGAATTTCTTAGGCAAAAAGGTTATAAAGCTCCGTTTCATTGCGATTTGGGGCTTTATGAATAATGAAGTTATCGCTTTTTTTTGTTATTGATTATTAACGTTCTATTAATGAATAATAAGTTAATTTTATTGCTTCTTTGCCTTGGTTTTATCAATATTTGCAATAAAAATTATTCAAAATCTATATGATGAAATTAGAGACAGAAGAAATCGTAGATTCAGTAGCAGAACAAGGCAATTATAGCTTTATTATATCTAGTGATGCGGATAGCATAGCAAAAGACGATTCGGCAACCACATTTACTATAGATAATGATGACGTTAAAATTTGCGGTGTAAAAGATGAGAATGTCGCAAAATTTGCAGGAATTGCAAATATGAGTACTTTTGATAATTTTATGAAAGTTCAAAGACTCAGCGAATTGTTATTAAGAGCTGTTAATAATAGAACGCGTGAGCGTAATTATTTCAGAATATATAGTGAGCTTTTGGAAGGAGAGTTATCTGAGGATGAATTTGATAAAGAGATAGATACTAATGGTGATAATTATGTAATTCCTGCAGGAGAATGTGCAAATATGGAAGATATTGGAATTGCTTTGAAAATATCACCAAGTATAAAGGATGTACCAGATGTTGATGAAATGGCTTCATTGTTCTCTTTTAGTCATAAATCTATTCAAAAAGCTATAAGTGATGGCAGAATTTATTAAAGAAGGAGATATGATTGAGGGTGCAAAATGTAATATTTATGCACGTAAACTTTTACCGAAAAGGTTAGAGAAAGATCCAATCACTAATGAAGATATGAAAGTGTTTGAGCTTGATCTAAATTGTAGCGTAGAAGTTACTCAAGAACTTCCTCTAGATGATGTAGATAAGTCTCTTAGGGATGATAATAATATTCATGGAAAAATAGGAGATAAGCTTAAGGCAGATGCAATTCGTCTATTTGTTGATAGAAAATGCAAAAGATTAAAAATTGAAGTTAAAGAAGGCGCAACATCTAGGCATGGAGCGTCACTTACATCAACAGATAAGAGAACAATTGGTTTTATTAAGCATTCATTCAAAATGTATGAAACATTGTTTTGGGCAAAAAAAGTAGAAATAAAACAAGTAAAATAAAATGCAGATAGACATATTTACAGTCTGTGATAATTCACAACAATATGGCACTAAAATAATAATTATGGGTCCATTTAATCGCATAACAGCGAGCTCCTTCCCTTGTGTGCATGATTCTTTTTCAATTATAGGGAGAATAGGATATGAGAAGAAAGAGAATGGACAAAAAAAGTACTTTTTGACATTTAAGGACCCTGATGGTAAAGACGTCTTTCAACATTCATGGGATGTTGATATTGATATAAAAGATGATTCTGTCAATTATGTGCAATTTAAATTCAAGGTCGATAAAATCCAATTTAATAAGCCTGGAACTTATGATCTTTCTTTTTCTTCAGAGGGAATAACGAGAGTGTTAAAAATATATTTAACTCAAGATATAAAATAATTTTTGTTGAAAGGGAACCATATTGGCTCCCTTTCTTTTTATAGCATCTTTTGTATCAAATTTCTTTCAATGAGATTGTAATATATATACGATTATGATATGGCTAAAACAAATAATTGCGACAAAGAAAACTGAGAAACAGAGAAGATACAGTCATTTACCATAAACGTTATTGTGAGTGTAATCCTCTTTCTATAAATTATCGATCAAGAATTAGACCACTACCCAATAAAATCTTATCTTTGCTCAAGTAGAAGTTATGTTTTCTTGAGAGAAGGCATTGCCCTGGATTCTGAAAAGAATTCGGGGATTTTTATTATAGGATATTTTGAAATAAATCATATTTGCCATATCTTTATCGGCATTAAAGCTTCATAGAAAATTATGGCTAATATTGTTGAAAAAATAAAATATGATATTTCTATATTATTCTTTGGATAATGATTCTTTAGTCCCAGCGGAAATTGGAGCCCCAAAAATAAATAATAAACATATTAGCTCATTGTTGAAATTTACTAATACGAAAAATAAATGACGAATGATATCATGAAAACATTATTAGCGGGAATTGTAAGTGGGGTTGTTTCTGGATTAGTGGTTTATTTAATTCAGTTTATTGTTGCTAGTCAAAATGAGAAGATAAAAAATAGAGAAAGCAAGAGAGTTGGAAGGAGCAGAACTTACAAATTTGTTGATGAGGATTTTATATACAATTATCTTCCAGAAAATTTATTAATAGAAAGAATTTTTGAGGATTTTGGTCAACCAGATAAAAAAATGGATGATAGTGTAACACTAAAATGGGACAATAACAAAATTAAGAAATTGACAGAATATCAGTATAAATTCATTAATGCTGTAATTCTATTTTCCACTTTTAAAAATGAGTCATATGTTATTTCTGTAACGATAAACTCAAATCAAAACAAATCTCATCCAGTAAAATTTTGTTTTGGATTTACGGAAGAAGATGTTTGCTTTGGTCAAGCAAAAATAAATGAAGAAATTTTGAACGCTAAGGTAAACTTTGAATCTCAATCCTTTATTAATTGGGCATATGCCTCCATAAAAGCTAAATTTTTCTATAGAGAGATTAAAGACTTAACTTTCACATATATTGTATGTGATATTGTAGAATCGGAAAGCAATATGTTAGGCAAGACTATTGATCAATTATGTATTAGTGCAAATGAAGATGTTAGCCCTGTTATATATTTTTATGACATGATTTAGAGTAAGCCTTTGGCGAACTCATATTTCAAAATCCCTTGAAGAATATCAAAAGTCTACAGATATTCTTCAAGGATTTGTATTATTTTTCAAAGATCTATTCAAAAACTCCTAAAACATTCGGAGACAGTTAGGAGACTTTCAGTGACATTCCTAATTTATATATTTTTTCTATTTGGGTTTTCAGATTGTTGGATAAGTGTTTATTTTTAACAAGGCTATGCTGTAATTGTTATCATAACCATGAATATAGATATAAAATATAGATCCATACAGAACGTCTTTTATAGGTTAAATATTTTCGACATAAGATGATCTATTAACGTATGACTTGTGACAATTATTTTAAATAATAAATATCAATAAATGCATAATTCACTTGTTTTGAGTTTATTGTATAGAAAAACTTATATAGTCTGAAGTTGCAAGAAGGTTATCATTTTCATCAAAAAGTTTGATAAACAATTTATAATAAGGAGAATCATTATTAACTGTACTTGTTATGGCTTCAATTGCTATATTAAAAGAATAGTCCTTCCATTCGCAATCTTGATGATTCGGTGTAAATGTATAATTTCGGTAACCTTTATTATTTTCTAAAGTATTACCACTTTCATTATGCTGTTTAACGACATAAACCACAATAGAACCTGTTTTATTTAGCATATTTTTTACCGAAAAATTGGCATGGACTTGAATATAATTAGAATAGCAATTAATCCAGATATTTTTTATTGTCGCTTGTTTTTCTTCAGTATTTTTACTAGCCATTGTTGCTAATAGATTTGACAGACCATTTTGATTACTTGAAGCTGTTGCTACTTGATTACTTGAAGTTGTTGCTGCAATTTTTGTGGCAATAGCGGTTCTTTTTTCGGCTTGGAGTGCTGCAATTGAATCAGCTTGACGGATTGAATCAGCTTGATGGAGTGAATCAATTTGTCTTGCATTATTTTTTGCTCTGTTGTCGCAAGAATTTAATGATAAGACTAAAATTGTAGTATATAATATTTTTTTGTAAGTATTCATATTGTATCATTTAATAACTTGACACAAAGATATACTTTAATTTTTTTAATGAGTATATCAATTAGCATAAATTGAGCTTTTTTTTTAGTTGATTAAAGAGAGCTAATTTAATGTGAATTAAACTTAGTTGAAATTGGTATTACTGCGATAGAAATGGTATAAGCTTATCAGAACTACTAGAAACGTGGGTTAAGTCTAAGGGTGTTAGAAGAGTTAATAAGAAAAATCATTCTAGCATTTTTAAAATAGAAAAAGGAGAAATCCCAACGGGTGTTGAGATTCTTTTGAAAATAGATGAGGCACTTAATGCTTAGAAATAATGGAAAAGGTAGCCGATTGAAGCTACCTTTTGTCTGTTTTTCACAATATTAGTCATGGCATTTTTATATTTTAGTACGCTACAGCATCTTTTGCATCACATTCCTTTCAATAGTGCTCTTAAGTACTTTGGCGTAAATTTGTGTAGTCTTAATGTCTTTGTGCCCTAACATCTTACTAACGCTTTCAATAGGTACGTCATGAGCTAGTGCCACAGTTGTTGCAAACGTGTGCCGGGCAACATGAGAGGTCAAAGGTTTGTTAAGTCCTAAACGTGCTTCAATGATATGTAAGTAATCATTATACTTCTGGTTCGATATTCGGGGAAGCTTTAAATGATATTTCTCTAGCACTTTCATTGCCGGCGGTAATATAGGTGTGTAAAATTCTGTACCTGTTTTGAATCTATGCCCATCTATGAATTTCATTCCGTTACTTTCAACAACTTCTTTCTCGTAATCGAATTTTATCATGTCGATAAAGGAAAGACCTGTATAGCAAGAAAAAATAAACATGTCCCTTACTTTGTCTAGCTTTTGCTCTAATTCTACATTCATAAGTTTATCTAATTCGTCTTGCATGAGCGGAATTCGTTCTTTGCTTTTCCCCTTTACGTCATCGAAGTGACGGTATGGATCAACTTCTATATACCCATATTTAAAAGCCTTAGAAACGTACGGTTTAATGCGTTTATGGTATCCGTGAATAGTTGTCTGTCTTCTATCGGACCGTTCGTTTCTTAGGAAATTATCAAAGTCCTCAATATTTTTCAATGTAAGGGAACTAAATGATTGTATTTTCTTGAATCTCATTAAAGCACCAAAAGCTATTAGGTGTTGGCGTTTAGTCGAGTCTCTCATCGGTCTTTTAGAAATTTCATCATACATGAACTCTAAAAAGTTACTTGGTGCGTTTTCCTTATTCTTGTTTCTCTCGTTGAAATTTTCTAAATCCAACTCAATTCCTTCAGTTTCCATGACATGAAGCTTGTCGGAATACTCTTTCTTTATTTCATAAAGTTCCTTGTTGAGCTTTGAGGCTTCAGGATGATTAACAACCATGTCGTTCCATTGGTTTTTCAATAATTTCACTCCCGTGGGAATTATTTTAGTAGAATTCCTTTTAAAATAAATTTCAAGTTCCACCGGAGCTTCTTTTTTGTTTGTCGCACGATGGCGACGATCAAACACAAATCTTAACTTCATTTTTGTACAGCATTTATGACACATGTACAGCAGAGTATACATTAATCGTACAGCGGTTGTATATTAGCTATACAGCGAGGTGTATAGCATTTGTACAGCAATTGTACAGCAAGCAGTCAATTATTGTTATAAATTGTCTGTGCATGCATCAGGTGAAACCGAATAAATGAAGTGATTAATTAGCTTGTAATGAAGTAACTACCTTATTTTCAAGAAACGCGGGCATCTAACTTGATACCCGCGTTGTGACCATGGTAGGATTCAAACCTATAACCTGCTGATCCGTAGTCAGCTGCTCTATTCAGTTGAGCTACATGGCCAAAAAAATGTGTTAATAAAAAAAGTGACCATGGTAGGATTCAAACCTATAACCTGCTGATCCGTAGTCAGCTGCTCTATTCAGTTGAGCTACATGGCCTCTTCGTTTTAACGGGTGCAAAGATACACATTTTGTTATGTACTTTCCAAATATTCCGACTACTTTTTTTATAAAAAGTTTTAAGAATGCACGATGCTTGCTCGTAATCAGTGCCTTTCATGCTTGGCTCCTTCATTCGTGTTAAGCTGATTTATTTACAAAAATTAAGAACTTCGCAGCGTAATCTGGTTTCGTCCAAAATCAAGCGATATTGATGTTTTTGGGCACCAAAGTATCAAAGTATCACATAGGGGTCCCCCTTTTTTTTACATGTCTTCGTTGGATGCGAAAAATAATTGTTTTTTCTGATATAATGTATTTATTACCAGTCGATTGCCACTTTATAGGAATTTGGCCATTTTCAAGGTTTATTTTTATGGTTTTACATGACTTTTGGAAGGCGTTTTGTTATGTGACTGATTATATGTTTGTTGTGCCCTGTTTTCTCCTCTTTTTTCAGTAAAGCAAAGTATCACATAGTATCACATAGTATCACATAGTATCACATAGTATCACAAAGTATCAGAAAGTATCACCTGTTTTTGCAGCTATTTTCTGCTAATGACGAAAGTATCACATGGGCTCTAAATGTGATACTTTCTGATACTTTGTGATACTTGTGTATAGATGTTAATTCTTTGATGTATATACTTTATTATCAATACATTGTATATTATATATAATATATATATGTAATATATATACTATATATAGTAAGTAAATACTTAATCTCTCGTTTCTTCTATTTTTTAGTGTTCTATCCGTGAGGTAGTTACAAAGTTAAATTTCCGGAGAGGGGGATAGGTGATACTTTGATACTTTCGATTTGTCCCTAGTTGTGTAATAGTGTTTCTTTTTGTTTAATACGACCGTCGGCTCAACTCATAGTTATGAGTTAGACGAAACGCTATAGCGAGTTTAGAGTCTGTCAATAATGAGTTTTGAACTTCTCAATAGAGTCTTTTTTGAAAAGTGTTTACATGTCTCAGAGTGGTAGACTGAAAACGTTTACGTAGTTAATTATTGAAGTGCTAAACAAGTTCACACTATAGTAAAGCTATACGATTACTCTTTACCAGGAGTCTGATATATGTTTTGTACACCCTAACTTGGCGATGGAAGAACTGTAGATAATATTTGATGGATGCAGGCGTTGAATAAATAAATGAAAATAAGAAAAAATGAGGTCGAAGGTAAAAAGTAGATGTTTGAATAGGTACAAAGACGAACTATGTGCGTCTTTCCATTAAATAAGTCTTTTTCAGGACTTAAGCTTTAATTGTAAAGCTGTATACGGAATATGATGACTAAAGGGTTAGTCGTTATGTTCTTTTTTTGTGCTATTTAGTCAATTATTACACATGTAAACAACAATTTTTACACAATCAACTCGTATTTAGCTCTTAATTTTGTCCATTATCCGGCAAATATTAATCTAATATTATATAAATGTGTATGAAGTTAACTAAAATCTGCACTATTGTGATACTGTGTCTTACATTATTTACAATTAGTGCATCGGCCCAAAAGATTATGATATCGGGTACTGTGAAAGACAAAACCGGTGAACCTGTAATTGGTGCTTCTGTCGTTGAAAAGGGAACGGCTAACGGAGTTATGACTGACATTGATGGCAAGTATACTATTAATGTGAATGGAACAAAAACTATCCGGTTCTCTTCCGTCGGTATGAAAACAGTTGAAAAGTCTGTTACCGAAAAGTCAATTATTAATGTTGTACTGGAAGATGCTGCTGTTTCTTTAAATGACGTGGTTGTTATTGGTTATGGAACCAGTAGGCGTAAGGATTTGACCGGAGCTGTAAATTCTGTTCAAGGCGAGGAAATTGCAAAAATACCTATAACAAATGTAGCACAAGCGATGACCGGCCGTTTGGCTGGTGTGCAAATTACTACTGCGGATGGATCCCCTGATGCTGAAGTGACCATTCGTGTGCGAGGTGGTGGTTCCATTACTCAAAGCAACGCCCCTCTCTATGTGGTGGACGGTTTCCCTGTTAGTAGTATCAGTGATATTGCTCCTGCCGATATTCAATCAATTGATGTATTGAAAGATGCTTCTTCTACGGCCATTTACGGATCTCGTGGTGCGAATGGTGTAATTATTATTACCACTAAAAGCGCAAAGTCCGGAAAAACGGAAGTATCTTATAATGGATATGTGCAAGGGAAGAGTATGACAAATAAGATAAAAGTGCTTGATCCTTATGAATTTGTGATGTACAATTATGAATATTATGCTGCCCGTAATAACTTGAGTGCATTCACTAAACGTTATGGCGTGTGGGGTGATTTGGATTTGTATAAATATCAAAAGGGAACAGATTGGCAGAACGAGTTGTTTGGCAATGCTGACCTGTCGCAATCTCATAATATCAGTGTAACAGGAGGAAATGAGCTGACTAAGTTTTCAATAAGTGGGACGTATACGAAAGATGGAGCGTTGATGGTTTCTAATAATTTCGAACGCTATAATTTGAATTTCAAATTGAATCATCAGATTTCCAAGAAACTTACATTGGATTTTGATGCCCGCTTATCTGATACGAAAGTGAACGGCTCGGGTACAGCCGGTAGCACATATAAGCTCCGCACTTATGAAGCTGTCGTGAAAGCTCCTGTCAATGCATATTACAACTACGATGATGTAGATACAAGCAGCATGGATGATGCCGATTACTTGGCTTATATGAATGATAAAATGACGATCAAAGAGAAGTCTGATCAATATTGGAAGAGGACGCTTGATCGTAAATGGAATCTTTCTGCTGCATTGAATTGGAATATTACTGATTTTCTGAAATACCGTTTTGAGGGTGGTTATCAATATGACTTTGCAGATACAAAAAATTATTGGGGACCTTATTCTTCCAATTCTCAAAATGAAGGAGCCAATAAGCCTATGGCTGACTGGACCAAGGATGACTCTTGGGAATATCATTATGCAAATACTTTTTCCTTCAATTGGGATATTCAGAAGGCTCATCATTTTGATGCAATGATCGGACAAGAAATAACTGTATCCGGCGGTACTTCAAACTATATGAAGGGCAAATATTTTGATACATCAATGACTGTGGATAAGATTTTTGCTAACATGCAGTTGAATAGTGGTGCAACGGGAGCTGCTACTATTAGTTCATCAGAAGATACGCAAGATAAGTTAGCTTCGTTCTTCGGGCGTTTTAATTACCGTTATAAAGAAAAATATTTGTTTACTGCTACTATGCGTGCTGATGGATCAAGTAAGTTCAAGAGAGGCAATCGTTGGGGGATGTTCCCCGCTGCCGCATTAGGATGGCGTATCTTAGAAGAACCTTGGATGAATGGAACGAGAGGTTGGCTGTCTAACTTGAAGTTGCGTCTTAGCTATGGTACAGCCGGAAATAACCGTATTAGCAATGTGTCGTATCAACAAGTTTATTCGGCATATTCGGGTAGCAAATATTATGGTGTAGGGGATACCCAGAACGCATATTATGTGACATCGTCTTCTTTGGCCAATCCTGATTTGAAATGGGAAACAACCATTACTCGTAATCTCGGTTTGGATTTTGGGATTTGGAATGAAAAGTTGACAGGTACTATTGATGCTTATTTGAATAATACTAAAAACTTATTGCTCTCTGCAGTTACTACGGCACCGGGATATAGCAGTAAAATGGTGAATGTAGGTAAAACCAGTAACAAAGGTTTGGAGTTGACATTGAATTATAATGCAATAAATAAGAGAGACTATTCATTGAATTTCAATTTTAATATTGCCAAAAATATAAATAAGGTGGTTGCCTTGTCTAGCGGGGCTACGGAGCAGTCTTATAATTCAGGAGTCTTTGGCACAGATATTCAATCAACTTATGAATATTTAGTAAAGGTAGGACAGCCTATCGGCTCGATCTATGGTTATGTCTCTGACGGATACTATACAACAGATGATTTCACAGCATATGATGCAGGTACAGATACGTATACTTTGGCTAAAGGTGTGCCGACGAACGGTTTGATTCAGAAAGTTCGTCCAGGATCATTAAAACTGAAGGATTTGGATGGAGATGGTTCAATAACGGCTGATGCCGATCGCCAAATAATAGGTAAGACTCAACCTAAGTTTACCGGTGGCTTTGGAATCAACGCAACATATAAAAATTTTGATTTATCGGCTATGTTCAGCTATGTTGTAGGCAATAAAGTGTACAATGCCGATAAGATGGTGACGACACAAACTTATACTCGTACAACTAATTTCTCTAATTTGCGTACGGAAATGAGCGTTGACAAACGCTTTACTTATCTGAATAGGAATACCGGTGAGATTGTTACCGATTTGGCTACATTGAAAACGATGAATGAAGGAAAGACCATGTGGTCGCCTGTGTGGATGGGACCGAATACTCCTATCTTACAATCGTATGATATTGAAGACGGTTCATTTCTGCGCTTACAGAACTTGACGTTGGGATATACTCTTCCAAAGAGTTGGACAAGGAAATTTGCATGCAGCAGATTGCGCTTGTATTGTACATTGAACAATGTATTTTGTCTGACCGGTTATAGCGGATATGATCCTGAAGTAAATTCACCTGCTCGTAACAGCGGTTCAAGTGGAGTCATGCCCGGAATTGATTATTCTGCATATCCGAGGAGTTTCTCTTGGACAGCAGGTGTAAACATTAATTTCTAACTTTATTCATAGAAAAATGATGAAAAATAAAATATTAATAGCTTTGTCACTTGCCGGAACTTTGATGTTGAGTGCTTGTGAAAACTTTTTGGATGTAGATTCTCCATCTATTGCCAATCAAACTTATGTGTTCAGCACAACGACCGATGCATATAAAGTTCTCTTGGGAGCTTACGAGTGTTTTTGTGAAGATGCTTACTCGTCTCGTTTGTCAAATGTGTTTATGGTCAATACCGATGTGGAGATAGCCCCGGTATCGCAAACTCAAATCAATGCGAATGATCGTAGAGGCATATGGTGCTATAACCCAAATGCGTCTTTTAGTGATATATATAATGCTTGGAAGAATGCTTATCTTGCTGTGGATCGTTGCAATCAAGTGATAACAGGCATTAAAAGTAGTGCCCTTTATGCTGCAGGAAATGCTGATATGAAGCAAATGCTGGGTGAGGCTTATACCTTGCGTGCTTATTGGTATTGGGAGCTTTGCAATTATTGGGGAGATGTTCCTTTTTATAATGATCCGTCAACAACATTGAATGATTCTCCAAAACCTCGTATGGATAAGAATAAAATTTATTCGATGTGTTTGCAGAGTATGATTGATAACGAATCGGGCATGAAGTGGGCTAGTGATTTATCGGGAGGAATAGAAAGGATGAATCGCGACTTCTGTTTAGGTATGATATCTCGAATGGCTATGTTTCGTGCCGGATATGGAATGACCAAAGGAGGGACAATGCAACGTGCCGATGATTATCTTGATGTGGCAAGTAACGATACATTGGCTGTTACGTATACAAACCCTAGTGGCGTGAAAACAACTGCTCGTACTTATAAAGAGTATTTTCAATTGGCTAAAGATTATTGCGTGAAATTAAGAAGCAATCGTACTTATACTATGAATACTGACTTCTGGCAAATATTTAAAAATGAATGTGAATATTCAACTCCTACGAATCAGGATGTGATGTATGAGGTTGGCTTTGTTAGTAATAGCGGTGGTGATGTCGGTTGGTGTCTTGGATTGTCAGTAGTAGGCGGATCATACGGTGCCGGTACCTCGTATATACAATTTAGTGCTCCTTATGTGTTATCATTTGACACTAATGATCAACGATACAAAGCAACCTGTTCAAATATCTATTATAAAAATGAATCAACTCAAAATGCATTGAAAGGCAATGCAACGGTGCCGGCTAAATGGTGTCGTTTATGGTTGAAGAGTTCTCCCGGATCCTCTTCTTCAAAGGGAACAGGTATCAATTGGCCTTTGATGCGTTGGTCGGATGTATTGTTGATGGAAGCTGAAGCTGAAAATGAGTTGAATGGACCCACTTCTACTGCTAAATCGGCTTTGACGGAAGTGAGAGCACGTGCTTATATCAATGCGACTTCGGATGTGCAAACAAGCAAAGTGACCAATTATGTTGATTCGGTTGCCGGTTCGCAGGATTTATTTAAAAAAGCGATCGTGAATGAACGTGCCTGGGAGTTCGGTGGAGAGATGTTGCGTAAATTTGATTTGGTGCGTTGGAATCTGTTTGGCGACAAAGTATTGGAGATGATAAATAAAGAATATGAGATGGGCAAGAGGTCTAATTTACTTGATGGCAATGGAACTTATACCGTGAACAGTTCGTTGACTCCAAGTAAGGATTATGCAGATGTGTTATATTTCACCTTTAAGAATGGAATAGTCAATTTTTTGAATGATCCTCATACTTATATGAGTCAAGCTGATGCTATGTCAAAGGCTGGAACTTCTGCTTTTCCGATTCAAATTGTTGAGACAGACATTCCTACAGGTTATACATCTAATACGTTGTATCAAATTGATTGGGCCAAGGCTTGTTTCGCTAATACAACAGTAGGTAAGGTGACGACATATTATCCGTGTGATATGATACAGTGGTCATTTTATGGGTATACAAAGGAAACAGCTGTTTCTTCATTGAATTGGCAGACAATGTATAATACATCTACTCGTGCGGCATTCCCTTATTTATTACCGATCTCGACAACTACGACTGGTGCGGCCAGTGGTGTACTTGATAATAATGGTTGGTTATTAAATAATTAATAAATTGAATATAAAAAATGACAATCATGAAAATACATAGACTTAGATTTACGCTCCTGGGAATTATCTTATGTGGATTAGTTCTTTTTAGCTGTAACGATGACACTGATTTGTCGGCTCCAAGACTATTCCGTCCCATAGCAACGGTCACTGTATCAAGCAATACAATCAATTTAGCGTGGGAACCTATTGGCACAGCATCCGCTTATCAGTTGGAATTAAGTGTCGATAGTTTCAAAACCACTTGTGCTGCTGGCGACACCGTGGGAACTTCTTATACATTTCGCAATTTAGTATGGGACCAAACGTATCAGATTCGTCTGAAAGCAATTTCATCTGCATCAAGTGTGAACAGTTCTGAATATTATGTGTGTGACGATGGGGTTGTAACCTATCCAACAAAGTTGCAGAAAGTAAATGTTACTGATATTGCTGCTCGAGTTTCATGGAGTACGAATGTAGGTTACACAAAATTGGTCGTGAGCAAGGCTGATACGACCAGCTCTATCTGGACTTATAATAAACTTGATTCTGTAATAGTCGGTGATGCTGATAATGCTCTTCTTTACAAGGATGTAAAGAATTTGACTCCTTTAACCAATTATAAAGTGACTGCATACATCGGAGACACTTATTCAGGAAGTAAAACTTTTAAGACAAAAGCTTCTGAGAATTACGGAACGAACGTGATAGATTTACGTGGATTATCTGCAGTTGATGCTTCGGATACGATAAACACCGCATTCATGTCGAATGTGGTTCGTGATGGCGCAACAGTTGTTTTGGAGGGAAGTGCAACCTATACGATTCCCGGCGGATTAGTTCTTAATAAATCGATCTCTTTTGTGACAGGGTTATCGTTGAGTGGTAATGCAATTGTGAAGATGAACGGTTGTTCGTTTAGTGGAGCTTCGAATGCAGATATTCGCTTTAAGAACATTAATATCGTTACTTCCGCTAACAAGGCTGCATCTAATTTCGGAGGTGGATATGTCTTCAATAATGCTTCTGTGGGTACATTGGATTCACTTACTTTCTCAGGATGCAGTATCAAATATATGCGTGGTATCATTCGTTTGCAATCAGCGGTTTCAACTATAGGTACTCTTAATATAACGAATTGTATTATGGACAGTATTGGGAACTATGGAGTGACTACAGTTGATGTGGCAGGAGCAGCCATTAATAACATGAATATAACTAATTCTACATTGGCTCATGCAGAGAAAATACTTGTTAGTACGAAATCGGCAATAGGTACGAGTACTGCAATTAATAATTGCACGTTTGCCTATTGTGGAAACATCTCCGGTACCTCTGCATATTACTTGTTTGATTTTGGCAGCAGTTCTTCCGTTGCTCTGAAAAATTCTTTGTTGATAAATAATTGCATATTCGGAGGCTCTTTTAGTGGCAGTGCTGTTAATGGATATAGATGTTCAGGGACTGGAGCTACTTATAATTTGCTGAGTAGTTATAAAACTTCTGATTTAACATGGGCATTGGGAATGGATGGAGTAACTGCGGTGGCTCCATTGGCAAATATCTCCTCTTATTCCGGTACGGTTACGTCTTTGTGGAATTCACCGACAACAAGTGACTTCACATTCAAAGATAAATCAGGCGATATTTATAAAAATAAGATTGGTGATCCAAGATGGTATTAAATTGATAATAACAGATTGATAATAGAAAAAAGGCATGCCGATTGAAGCATGCCTTTTTCTTACTTATAATGATTCTAATGTAGCGTTAATTGTCTCATTTTCTTCATAAAAAGGAATAGAAAGGTCAAAAATAGCTTATATTTGTCCGCTAATGAGGAAATATTTTTATTTGAAGGGAATGGATGAAGATAAATTAAAACAAAAGCTTCAAGGATGGATTGTTTCTGTCTCTTGTGTTATCTTGTGTGGTAAATTTATAGCTTTTTATATAACGAATTCCGTTGGTGTTTTAACGGATGCAATGGAGAGTATTGTGAATGTGGTTGCCGGTCTTATTAGTTTGTATAGCTTAAGATGGGCATCGAAGCCGAGGGATAAAGAGCATCCGTTCGGTCATGGAAAAATAGAGTTTATTTCGGCTTCTGTAGAGGGATTACTTATTTCTATTGCAGGCATTATGATTATTTATGAGGGAGTGTTGCGACTATTTTCTCCGGCAACTATCAGCAAACTCGATATTGGTATTATTGTGATTGCAATCGCAGGTTTATTAAATTACCTGATGGGATGGTACAGCGTGCGAATTGGCAATAAGTACAGGTCAATGGCTTTAGTAGCTGGAGGCAAGCATTTGCAATCGGATACGTATTCTACAATAGGACTGGTGATAGGCTTGATACTTCTTTATTATACCGGAATAAAATGGATAGATAGTGCTTTGGCTTTGATATTTGGATTAATCATTGTGGTGACCGGCATTTCTATTTTAAAAAAGACAGTTGCTAATTTGTTGGATAAAGCGGATAATGAGATGCTGCATGCCATGGCGCAAAGCATCAATGAGCGTCGAGAGCCGGATTGGATTGATGTGCATAACACAAAGATTATCAAATATGGTAGTTATCTCTTTATTGATTGTGATTTGACATTGCCTTGGTTTTATAATATAAAGGAAAGTCATCAGGCATGTGAGCGTTTAAGTAGCACTCTTGTGTCAAAATTCACTGACAGAATTCAAGTATCAATCCATTCTGATCCTTGTGAAATGAAGCATTGCGGGCATTGTGAAATGAAAAATTGCTCTTCACGAATATTGCCTTTAGCCGCACTGGAGAAGATCAGTTTGTCTAACATGACCGCGAGCGATGAAGAGAGGGATGAATCTTAAAGCAAAAGATTCAATCCTTAATGTGTGTGAGGTGATCGTAACTTAGCTGTCTCCTTGATTCTCTCTTTTGGCCTTATAGTGTGATTAAATGTTCATTATTTTTAATGTATTCGGTAAGAGGTGCACCCATGTACCTAACGTTTATGCCCATCTGAGTTAATTGATCAGATACGTGAAAATAATCACAGCAATCTTTACATGCTTCAATGGTTATTCCCTTGTTTATCATTTCCAGAATTTCCGTTTGTATCTGAGAATCGTTACCTACAAGCTTTGCCGAGGCACCCCAGATAATGATATTTATCTGATCCCACCAGCCTTTGCTCAAAGAATTGATTGTGTACATTGATAACATATGGAAAAAAGTATCCTTGTTATCAGTCGTCCATAGAATGTTGAGTTTGTCCATGATACCCTGTATTTAGTTGTGTAAAACAAAATTTGCAATATCATTAATCACTGCCGATGACACGTGTCCTCCAACTTTCATATATTCAGCCGGTACGGATTTGCCCACACCTGTTTGCATCAGATGATTCAGGTCGGGATAACTTATAAAGTGCACATTCGTATGACTCTTTAAAGCTTTCTTCCATAAGTTGAAATCGGTCATGGTTACTTGGTAATCACGTTCACCTTGAAGAAATAGCATGGGGAGTTTTAATTTTTGTGCAACGGCAGTTTGGTGGTATTCCTTAGCAGCTTCCCAATAACTGATTGATACATTGAGTGGAGTCTTCAACTTATCGTTAAAAGCCGGGGTTCCTATATTTTTTATGTTTCCTATTTCTATATCAAGTTCTGTGATTTGTTTTTTTGTATCATCCGGTAGGTTGGGTTCTATGGATGCAATGTAATGAGTTTGCTCTTTTATCATATCTTCCAATGGACGGGCGTTGCCTGCCATGATGATGATTCCTTTTAAATTGCCTGATCTTTCGGCTATTCTTGGAGCTAGCATTCCGCCCAGACTATGCCCTAAGACATAAATATGATTCGGATCTACTTGTGGCAATGTGTGTGCAAGCTTGATGGCTGCAAGCGCATCGTTTACCGTCTCTGCATCAAAGTCGGCTTTGCCGTTTTGGGGTACGTAGTTCGTTCCATAAACAAATGTGCGCTTATCATAACGCAATACAGCAACTCCTTTGTTGATAAGTCCTTCGGCTATATCGTAAAAAGGCTTGTTGCCATAGACGGCTTCATCTCTATCGCTGGGCCCTGATCCTTGTATTAATATGACAAGAGGGAATCTCTTCTTATTTATTGTAGGAAGATTCAATACTCCCGGTAGTTTGAATGTATCGCATTGAATGGTAACAGGCACTCCGTTCAGTTTTTTAACAGTGGTAGAGTCTGTTGATTTCTGTTCGTTAATTGGTGCCGGTGCCAGGCGGATCGTGTTTGCCAGTCCGTCTTTGTCGAAAGCTGTGAGGAAGCGCAATGACATATTTTTGAATACTAAATTGCAGTAATAAACTGTTAGAGGTGGTATTTCTTTGCTCTCCCAAGTGCCTGTAGATAGTAATGGCCCGAATTGCTGTTGCATCTGAGCAAACGTATTGTTAAACATATCGGCTGTTACATGCGAACGTACATTGTTGTTAACATGACACAGAATACTGTCACCCTTGCCATTGATAACCCATTGCAAAAGTTGTTGTGCTCGGCTCATATTGTTGTCTTGAGCGAATGCTGTAATAGCAAATAGCACTGAGAATAGAAATACGCTGACCTTTTTCATAGTTGTATAGTCTTTTGATGATTTATGAGATGATACGTTTATTTATTTTTCCAAAATTGCGGTGCAAACATAAGTAGAATAGGGAAGATTTCAAGACGGCCAACAAGCATTAAAAAAGAGCAAACCCATTTGGCTGCATCGGGAAGATAGCTCCAAGAGCCATTCACTCCTGTTGCACCGAATGCAGGACCATCATTGCCCATACTTGAGATGACCATACTGATACTTTCTGTGATACCTATATTCATACCCATCAGTACAAGTGTGCCTAACATAGCTACTCCTGCATAGAGTAAGGTGAAAGTGAGAATACCTGTTTTTACTTGTTGCGGTATTACCTGATTGTTGATACGTACGGAAAGTACTGCGTTAGGGTGGAGTATTTGCATGATCTCGTTACGGAATACTTTATATATTACGTTAAGGCGAATGCATTTTATACCACCGGATGTGCTTCCTGAACATGCTCCACTAATCATGGCAAGAATCATGATTCCCCATGTAAGCGAAGGCCAAAGTCTATAATTAGCACTGGTGAATCCTGTGGAAGTAAGGGTTGATGTTACTTGGAAAAGGGCTTTACGCAAACTATCTTCAATATGTGAACTGTCTTTGGCTATAAGAGATACTGCGACAATAGCAGTAAACACTGCGAGTGCTCCGATAAACCATTTGAATTCGCTGTCAAAGAGAAGCTTTCTCCATTTCTTTCGGCAAACAAATATAAGTAGTGAGAAATTGGTTCCGCCTAATAGCATGAAAACAATGGTTACATATTCGATATATCTTGAGTGGTAAGAGCCTATGTTTCCTTGTCTGGTGGAGAATCCTCCAGTTGAAAGAGTTGACATGGAATGACAAATACTGTCGAATATCGGCATGGATCCAAGTGACAACAGGATTGTCTGCAATACGGTAATAGAAAAATAGAGTAATATAATTTCTTTTGTGGCAACGCTGATACGTGGATGTAATTTTCCCTGCGAAGGGCCCATGGATTCTGCAGCAAATAACTGTACGCCACCCATACCAAAGATCGGTAGTATGGCGATAGTAAAGAATATGATTCCTAATCCGCCTACCCAGTTGGTGAGGCTCCGCCAGAACAATAATCCGTGGGGTAGTTGGTCAATATTTGTAAGCACAGTGGCACCTGTGGTTGTGAATCCCGACACCGTTTCAAAGAAAGCGGATGCCGGATTGGTTACATATCCGCTGAATATGAAAGGCAGCATGCCTATTGCCGAGAGAACAACCCATGCTATTGAGACAATCACATATCCGTCACGACGGGTAAGTACCTTTTCATAGTCGGCACCTGCAGGATAAAGTAGTGATCCTAAAACAAAAGCTATTCCGGCTGTGGTTAAGAATGCGTTGAGATCATGCTCACCATATCCCAATGATATGAAGGCGCATATCACTAACATAGCTACTTCTATAAATAACAGTGTACCTAATGTCTTTAAAATTATTCTAACGTGCATTATCTCTAATATTATATTCTTATCTAAAGAATTTGTCTATTTTCTTTAATGTCCGTCCTTGGCCCAAACAGAACATCACTACATGGTCACCCTTTATAATTTGAGTGTTGCCATTCACTACAATTCCTTTTCCGTCACGGATGACTCCACCTATGGTAGCACCTTCCGGTAATTCCAGATCTTTAACGAAGCCTTTGGCTATTGCATCGTTTTCACCCACGGTGTATTCTGCCACATCGGCATTTGAGAAAGTAAGACATTTCACATTGCTCACATCTTCGTCAAGCATCATTTGGTAGATGTGACTGGCTGCTATCTTCTTTTTATTGATGATTGTACCGATATCAAGACTTTCAGCCATGGAAATGTAGTCGAGAGTTTCCACTTCGGCTACCGTTTTCTTGATGCCCATGCGTTTGGCGTTGAGACAAGCCAATATATTTATTTCAGCATTTCCGGTCAAGGCAATGAATGCATCCGTATCTTTTATTCCCTCTTCATTGAGCAAATCAAGATCTCGTCCGTCGCCGTTGATGATAATGGCTTTCTTATTTATTTCAGTAGTAATGTGTTCACATCGTGCGAGGTCTTTTTCAATGATTTTCACTGACATATAGTCCGGCATAAGTTGTGAAGTGCGGACACCAATGCGGCTTCCACCCATAATCATCACCTTTTTCACATCAGCATAATCCTCTTTGCCTGCGATCTTGCGTACATAAGGAACGTATTGCGGCGTAGTGGTAAAAAACACAATGTCATGAAGTTTTACCGTATCTTTTCCACGGGGAATGATCGTTTCTCCGTCGCGTTTGATTGCTACGATATGATAAGGTTCTTCAGAGTTTATTTCACGAAGGGGACGATCCAGTATCTCGCACTTTTCTCGCATCTTAGCTCCGATAAGTATGAGTGATCCACCTCCGAATTCCCACCATTGGCGTACCCAACTCATGCGGGCAGACGAAACGATTTCGCGTGCAGCAAGCATTTCCGGATAGATGAGTGAGTCTACTCCCAATTTTTGAAAGAATTCAATATTACCGGGCTGCTGGTATTCATCATTATCAATGCGGGCAACAGTCTTTTTGACTCCCAATTTAGAAGCAAGCATGCATGCGGTAAGGTTGCGATTTTCATCGGGCGTAACGGCAATAAATAAGTCTGCATCGGAAACGCCCACTTCCTGCAAAGCTTTGATTGATGACGGAGAACCGGTAACGGCCATCAGGTCATATCGGTTTCTTAACGGGTCTAATCGATCATTATCATCGTCCATGATAATGATGTCTTGATTTTCACGCGATAACAATTCTGCCAGATGTGTTCCCACGGCTCCGGCTCCACCGATGATTATTTTCATACGTTTGCTATAATTTCTTTATAAATACTATCTTTATCAAGATGACATAAGGCACGGAGGCTTTTTAAATCTCCATGTTCAACAAAGTTATCAGGTAATCCCATATGAGTATAGCTGATGTTATATCCTTTGTCCGTAGTGTATTCAAGTACGGCTGTGCCCATTCCTCCTTTGATCACTCCGTCCTCAATAGTGATTACGTGCTTGAATTTAGTGCCTATCTCATCAAGCATCTCTTCATCAAGCGGTTTCAAGAACCGAAGATCATAGTGTGCAACACTTATATCATTCTCTTTTTCAGCTTGCTCAATAGCTCTCTTTACCGCAGTTCCTATAGGACCTATGGAGATGATTGCCAAATCTTTGCCTTCTTTCAAACACCGTCCTTTGCCTACAGGTATTTCTTGCATAGGTTGTCTCCAATCTACTACAGAACCTCTTCCGCGTGGGTAACGTATGACAAAGGGCCCCTTATCCGGTAATTGTGCCGTATACATCAGATTCCTTAACTCGCATTCATCATAAGGTGATGCAATAGTCAGGTTGGGGATGGGGCGTAAGAATGCCATATCAAATGCTCCGTGATGCGTGGGGCCGTCTTCGCCGACAAGTCCCGAACGATCCAAGCAAAGCACAACAGGCAGCTTAAGTATGGCTACATCATGAATAATATTGTCAAAAGCTCGTTGCGAGAAAGCCGAGTATATATTGCAAAATGGAATCAAGCCCTCTTTTGCCAAGCCTCCGCTGAAGGTTACGGCATGCCCTTCGGCAATACCTACATCGAAAGCACGGTCAGGCATCTCTTTCATCATGATATTCATTGAACATCCTGATGGCATAGCCGGTGTGATACCTACAATTTTGTTATTCTTTTTTGCCAGTTCAAGCAATGTCTCTCCGAATACGGTTTGAAACTTGCGAGGTATGCCTTCGGTATTCTCTTCAATGCGTTCGCCTGTGTTAGGATCGAAACATCCCGGAGCATGCCATATATCAGCCGATTTCTCAGCCGGTTTGAATCCTTTTCCTTTCACAGTGTGAAGATGCAGGATCTTAGGGCCTTTCATATCTTTAATGTCACGCAATACCTTTATAAGATTTACGATATTGTTACCGTCAAAAGGGCCGAAGTAACGAATATCCATTCCCTCGAAAATGTTTTGTTGTTTGGTAATGAATGATTTCAAACTATTGTTAAGTCTGATTACAGCACGACGGCGCTCGTCATTCAATATGCCCAGGCTGAACAATTGTTTGGCTATTTTATATCGGAAGCGGTTGTAACTGTTGCTTGTTGTAAGATTAAGCAAATAATCTTTCATTCCTCCGACACTGTGGTCGATAGACATATTGTTGTCATTGAGAATGATGAGTAAATCATTGGGTGTGGAGGCTGCATTGTTCAGTCCCTCAAAAGCCAAACCTCCACTCATGGCACCGTCACCGATAACCGCTACAATGTGGCGTTTGGTTTCACCTTTGATCTTTGACGCTACGGCCATACCTAAGGCTGCAGATATGGAGTTTGATGCATGTCCGCAGATGAAGGAATCATATTCACTCTCTTCCGGTGAGGGGAAAGGGCGGATACCATGGAAACGGCGATTGGTGTGGAAGGCATCACGACGGCCCGTTAGAATCTTGTGACCATAGGCTTGATGTCCTACATCCCATACGATTCGATCATAAGGTGTGTTGAACACGTAATGCAAAGCTACGGTCAGATCTACAGCACCTAAGTTGGATGCTAAATGTCCGGGGTTGCAACTAAGCTCATCAACAATGTCATTCCTCAATTCACTGCAAAGTTCAGGTAGTTGATCTACGCTTAATTTCCTTAAGTCGTAGGGGCTATCTATATTAGTAAGCAATTTATAAGTTACGTCTTTATTCACTATATTAGATGAATTTTTTCGCAAATTTAGAATAAAATATTTATAAGATGCTTACTTTTGTATTGAATTTTCAGAAAACAAATGAAATAGTAGGTTAATGATAAGATTATCAACTCCGGTACAATTACCTTCGCAGTTACTAACACTTGACTATGAGAGCCATATGCTTGTGTTGGGTTCGTGCTTTGCCGATAATATGGGCGAACGTATGCAACGGGTCAAGTTGCCGTGTATGATAAATCCCTTTGGTACGCTTTACAATCCGATAAGCATTCTGAATGCGTTGGAACGATTGCGGAGTGGCAAATCATTTACATCTGATGAATTATTCCAACATCAAGGATTATGGCATAGCCGGATGCATCACGGTGCATTCTCAAATGCAGATCAAGAACAGACTCTCACACATATCAATGAAGAGTTTGGTAAGGCTGTTGAATCCTTTCCAAAGGTTACTTGCATTGTCGTCACATTAGGTAGTGCTTATGTATATAAGGATGCCTACGGAGTGGTGGCTAATTGCCACAAGTTACCGGCTTCTGATTTTGTGTGTGAACGCTTGACTGTAGATGAAATAGTGGAGGCTTGGATACCTTGGGTAGGAAGAGCTCAATTCCTGTTCTCTGTAAGTCCGATACGTCACTTGCGTGATGGACTTCACATGAATCAGTTGAGCAAATCCACATTGTTGCTGGCCATTGACAAGTTGCAGCAGTTGTCGCCTGCTACCGTTCATTATTTCCCTTCGTATGAGATAGTAAATGATGAATTGCGTGACTATCGTTTCTATGCAGAGGACATGACACATCCTTCAATAGTTGCTGAAAATTACATTTGGGAAAAATTTACACAGAGTTGCTTTACAGCAGATACACAGAAGATCATGGCAGAAGTGGAAAGGATAACAAAAGCATTGGAACATCGTCCGCTGCACCCTGATTCATGTGAATATCATGATTTTTTAAACAAATTACTGTTAAATATAAAGCAACTTAAAGAAAAATACCCTTATTTAGATGTCTCAAAAGAAATAAATAAAATATGTTGTATTCGATAAATGAAATTACAAAAGTAATCCACGCTGAATGTGTGGGTAATTTTCAAGGATCGATCGAGTGGTTGCTTACTGACAGCCGTTCACTTTGTTTCCCTGATGAAACTCTTTTCTTCGCTTTAAAGAGCAAACGAAATGATGGACATAAATATATTCCTGACTTGTATCGCCACGGAGTTCGTGCTTTTGTGGTAAGTCAGGTACCCAAGGGATCTTTTCCTGATGGGATTTTTCTTGTAGTGCCTAATCCGTTGAAGGCATTGCAGCAACTGACAGAGGCTCATCGCCAAAGATTTCAAATCCCTATCATAGGTGTAACGGGAAGTAACGGTAAGACCGTAGTGAAAGAGTGGTTATATCAATTGCTAGGTCCGGATAAAGTGATTACCCGTTCGCCTCGCAGCTATAATTCACAGATTGGTGTACCCTTATCAGTATGGCAGTTGAATGAACAGAGCCAATTGGGAATCTTTGAAGCCGGTATCTCCGAAATGGGCGAAATGCGTGCTTTGCAAAGTATTATTCGTCCTACAATCGGTATAATTACGAATATAGGTGGTGCTCATCAAGAGAATTTCTTCTCGAAAGAAGAAAAGTGTCAGGAGAAAGTGCAGTTGTTCAAAAACTGTGATGTAGTTATTTACAACGGTGATTCTCCTATGATAAGTGATTGCGTGACCAAAGCAATGCTTACTGCAAAAGAAATAGCATGGAGTCGTTTTGATTCGGAGAAACCTGATGCCGAACGTCCCTTGTTCATCTCAAACATTGAAAAGAGTGACGATAGCACTACAATCTCTTATCAATATATAGGGATTAGTGATAAATATACCATTCCGTTCTGTGATGAGGCTTCTATTGAAAATTCAATAAATTGCCTGGCAACTTGCCTTTATTTGATGGTTCCACCCGAAGTGATTGTTGAGCGTATGGCAAAGCTGGATCCGGTAGCTATGCGACTGGAAGTGAAGGAAGGAAAGAATGAATGTGTATTGATCAATGATACTTACAATAGCGATATGTCTTCGCTGAACATTGCACTGGATTTCCTTTATCGTCGTTCGGAAGCTCGTGGAATGAAGCGCACGCTTATTTTGAGCGATATTTTTGAAACAGGCCGTACAGTCACTTCTCTTTATCGTGAAGTAGCTCAGTTGGTTGAAAGCAAAGGAATAAATAAATTAATCGGTATCGGCCCTGATATCAGTTCGGCAGCCAAACGTTTCAATACTGAAAAATACTTTTATCCTACCGCTAACGACTTCTTGAAGAGTCGTGAGTTTAAGAGGTTGCATAATGAAGTTGTTCTAATCAAAGGCTCACGCAAATTTGCATTGGAGCAAATTAGTGAATCTCTGGAATTGAAGGTACATGAAACGATACTTGAGGTGAATTTGAATGCTTTGGTGGCAAACCTTAATTTCTATCGTTCGAAGTTAAAGCCCGAAACGAAGTTGGTGTGTATGGTGAAGGCTTCTGCTTATGGTGCAGGATCTTTTGAAGTCGCTAAAACTTTGCAGGATCATCAGGTAGATTACTTAGCCGTTGCCGTAGCAGACGAAGGATCGGATTTGCGTAAAGCAGGCATTCGCAGCAACATTATTATTATGAATCCCGAGATGAGCGCAATGAAGACATTGTTTGATTATCGTCTCGAACCCGAAGTATATAGTTTCAGACTGCTGGATGCTTTGATACACGAAGGACGTAAGTATGGCATAACCAACTTCCCGATTCATGTGAAGATCGACACAGGTATGCATCGCATGGGATTTATGCCGGAAGAGGTACCTCAACTCATTGAACGATTGAAAGGGCAGAATACAGTGTTACCACGTTCTATCTTCTCACATTTTGTAGGAAGTGACAGTGAACGCTTTGATGCATTCTCTCGTAAACAGATTGATATTTTCAAAGAGGCATCCGACAAATTGCAAGATGCTTTCCCACATAAGATATTACGTCATATATTGAATTCGGCAGGTATTGAAAGATTCCCTGGAGCACAGTTCGATATGTGTCGTTTGGGTATAGGTTTGTATGGTATTAGTGCCATAGATAATCGCATATTGAACACGGTTTCCACTTTAAAAACTACTATCTTGCAGATACATGATGTGCCTGCTGAAGACACCGTAGGATACAGTAGGAAAGGCGTATTAACTCGTGATTCACGTATTGCGGATATTCCAATAGGCTATGCTGACGGATTGAATCGTCGGTTGGGAAACAGACATGCATACTGTTTGGTGAATGGACAGAAAGCACCCTATGTTGGTAATATTTGCATGGATGTGGCAATGATAGATGTGACCGATATAGATTGCAAAGAAGGTGATTCGGTAGAGATTTTCGGAAAGAATCTACCGGTGACCACACTGAGCGATATATTGGAGACGATTCCTTACGAGATACTCACAAGCATAAGCGAGAGAGTAAAGCGTGTTTATTTCCAAGAAGATTAAATATAATAAAAATGAATATGAGTACACTGTTGTTTTTGAATTTGGGTGCGCCCGAGATTTTATTGATTGCTTTATTGGTTCTTTTATTGTTTGGCGGTAAGAAGATTCCCGAACTGATGAAAGGATTGGGTAAAGGAGTGAAAAGCTTCAAAGAAGGAATGAATGAAGCTCAGGACAGCATTAAAAAGGAACTGGACGATCCTGTAGAGAAAAAAGAAGAGAAGGAAGAGAAGGACGAAAAAGGTAAAGCATAACTGACTCGGAATGTTTGAAGAAATGTCTTTCTGGGACCATGTGGGAGAATTGCGTAAAGTGATTTTCCGCATCGGTGTGGTTCTTCTCGTCTGTTTCGGTGGGGCATTTTGTCTTGTTCCCTATATATTCAACAGTGTAATATTGGCTCCATGCCATCACAATTTTATATTGTATGTATGGCTTCACAAGTTAGGGGAGTTGATAGGGTCGTCAAGTGATTTCTTCATGCAGCCTTATAGTGTGAGATTGATCAATATCAATTTGACGGATCAGTTTATGACGCACCTTAACACTTCTTTCTGGATTGCTTGTCTGGTATGTATGCCCTTGTTATTGTGGCAACTGTGGACGTTTGTGAGCCCTGCATTATATACACGTGAGAAGCGTTATGTGGTGACGGCCTTTAGCATGGGAACCGTATTGTTTTACGCAGGAGTAGCGGTAGGATATTTCTTTATCTTTCCGCTAACTCTGCGCTTTTTAGTAAACTATAATCTCAGTAGCGAGATTATAAACACCCTTTCATTTGGCAGCTATATTGACAATTTTATGATGATGCTGCTCATTATGGGAGTTGTGTTTGAGATGCCGTTAGTAACTTGGTTATTGGCTGTTTTCGGAATATTGAAGAAAAGCATGTTGATCAAATATCAAAGACATGCCATTGTCGCTATCGTTATATTGGCAGCAGTAATCACCCCAACAGGTGATCCATTCACTCTTACCATCGTATCGTTGCCGTTGATATTGTTGTATGAATTGAGCATTTTGGTTATAAGGGACAAGAAAAAGATATAAATCATTCATTTATGTTATTTGATTTACTTGAAGTTTCTTTGTTGGGTTTTATTTAAGAATTCCCCGATTCATTAAGTCTAAATTCGGGAATTCTATGTGATTACTATTTCCTATATGTTATTATTAAAATATATGGTATTCTATGTGAATTTTAGTGCAAAAAATATATAGAGTATCATACTTAGTATACAAAATATGATTTTCAACCATATATTCTTAAATATTGGCATAACAAATATTGCTCCAAATACAAAGATATCAATCCCTATTTTTTTCATTCTCATCAATAGGTATATACTTATTATAAAAGTGATAAGAGCTATTATTGATAAGTATAATCTCCATCCGGATAAATTATTTAAATATTTCATACTATAAGTGCTTTTGTGGGAAAGGAACCCTCTTGTACTGTCAGTTGAAGATTTGTTTTTAAGCAGTCAGGGTTTGAGAAGCAACTTTTTATAATAAAACTGAGAAATAGTAAATATGTATAGCTACTTAGTCTATTCTTCATGGTAATTAATTTAGAGTTAATCAAAGTGCGAATATCAAGTAATATCTTTTTATAAGAATTACTGAGGCAAATGTATTTAAGATTTTTCTAATACTTATTAAAAAATGTTACTGAATTTTTATCTTATGTTACAAATTTATCCTGTATTATGAAAAAGAAGACGTGCAATCAAGAGCTTAATATGAGGCAAGGTATTCGTTTTGAAGTACTTATATTTATACTTTATGATGATCGTTTATAAGTTGTTATTCTCCAATAGATACCGGTAGGCATTTTGTCTCTTGCTCCTATCTTTATTGCTTTAAAACAAAAGAATGGATGATTCCTGTTACCTATTTGTTGACTGTTGTCCAGCTTTGTTGCTTAAGTTGTCTTATACTGAATATGGTTTACAGCTGAAACCAATAAAAAAGTATAAGAAAATGGAGAAAAAAAGAAAGAATCAGATCTACGATGAATCGTATCGCTTGGAAGTAGTTCGAGATTATTACGAGA